>Ga0105048_10000246_pt1 | contig 79438 bp, 67 predicted proteins | sample MAT05_FD_78382 | JGI IMG/M metagenome (GOLD analysis project Ga0105048, IMG submission 78382) | Freshwater microbial communities from Lake Fryxell liftoff mats and glacier meltwater in Antarctica - MAT-05 | ecosystem: Environmental > Aquatic > Freshwater > Ice > Liftoff microbial mat | place...
AAAAATAAAAGGCCAAGCACCCCGTAAATGACGAGTGTTTTAATATCCTGCGTACTGCCTTTGGTATTAACGAAAAGCACTGCAATATAGATCAGACCTATAATTCCGAGTGCTGTAAGTAATGCGCCAAAAATTCTTTTAATGTTCATTTTCTATTTTTAACGGTTAGTGGCGAAGTATTTATTTATATACAGCTACAGCTAATGCACTGAATACTTTTTGCAGCCAGTAAATGAATGACCTGGCCAGGTTGTTGTTTCGATTCCTGGTTGCCAGAAATGTACCGTAAAGAAGTAACTGCAGTGATTAAGTGCAATTAAAAATTAGGGATTGGTATGGCAATGTTGCGAATCATTTGGATACAAAGGTGAGTCTCTTTAAACCAGAAAATGTTACACAATGTTTGATAATAGTTATATGATTCCCACTTTCCACCGGTGATCCAGGTTGCCGTTAGTCACCTGCACCTTTAAAACACCGATTAGCTTTTCAAAGCGTGGTATTTAAGTTCTTCTATTTGGGATTTGCCTGCAAGATGTAGTTGAGCCTGTGCTGCAATGATACTTTGATCAGCTTTATCATGGTCTCCGGCCTTATGATGCATTGCAGCATCCAAATGGTGTTTCGATGCTGCTGCCAGGTGAGTTCCCGCCATTGCATGATGTTCAACTCCTGCATTTTGTACAACCAGAGCAGGGGCTAAATTTTCTGATGCTGGTAATGTGGTAGTATTTATCATTGGTCGCAAATTTTTTTTGATAAAATTTTCAGCGTAACACAACCTTTACCAATGTAATAACAATTCCTGTTTCGCAGCCGTCCTGAAATGTAAGTAAAAGCCGACCGGTTAATTCACAACAGCTATGTATGCAAACCTTTTATAGAACTCAGTAATCCAAATGCCTGCAGCAGCCAGATGATCAAAACGATCACCACCACCGCATTAAGAATACTTTTGATCTTTCGGTCCATCGGGATGTAAGTGTTTACCAGCCAAAGGATAACGCCCACAACAATCAACACAATTAAAATAGTAACAAGCGGCATAAGAATAGTTTTAGAATGATACCGGCAAAGATGGGCGGATCTATTATCTTATTGTTACACAATTGTTAGTATAAGTTACATCATTCACACATTCAAAAATGAACGCTGTTCCTGCTTACATGCAGGGTTGCAAAACCTGGTTGCATGTTGGTAACCTGTGGGTATAACCAGACTGGAATGCCCGGTGCCGATGCTGCTGAATGGGGTTACATCCTGTCCATATACCACTTCAGTTCGGCTTCCATTTTTTTGTGGAGTACAATAGCATTGATGGTTTTCTGTAAACGGAAAAACGCTGTTTCGCTTTTTACGATGTAATCAAATGCACTGTGGTGCAGGCAGTTTACGGCCACATCAATTTTATCCTGTGCGGATAACATTACAACAGGGATTGCCTGGTTGAAGGCTTTTATTTTATCTAATGTTGCTATTCCGTTCATGGCGTTTTTATTGATACCATCGAGGAGGTAATCTAAAATAATAATATCGGGATTACCTGCTAAATTTTGTATGCACAGTTCGCCTGTGGCAAATGTTTTTACAACAAACCCGTCCAGTTGCAGGAATTCAATTTCTAAAGATTTTAAAAAAAGCGCATCATCATCAACGAGGTAAATTTTTGTTTTTTCATTTTTCATGACCTGCTTTTTTTAATGGCACTAAGCTCTTCCTGCAATTCCATACATGCCTGGGTGCAAATATTTTCCAACTGCAAAACCATCCCAGTTATTTCCTCGGTTTTTTTCTCTGCGTTTGCATACTCCTGTACTTTTTTTGCCATGTCTTCAAAGTAAATATTTATTCCCATTATGGCAAATGAAGGAATTATTTTATGTACTGCCGAATACAGCGAGTCCCAGTCTTTATCAAGCAGGCTTTGTTTCATTGCACTTATTAGCGGCGGGGTTTGTTCCAGATACAGCGAAATCATTTCCATCATCAATGCCGGGTTAGACCTGGTGTGATGAATTAGATAATTCAGGTCGATGCACCTGATCTTTTTAGCAGCATTGTTTTTATTTTCTTCAGGCATATTTATAAGTGCCGGCTTTTTAACCAAACTCATTATTTTACTGTACAGCACCCTTTCGTCAACTGGTTTTGCAATGTAATCATTCATGCCTGCGGCTTTGCATTTTGCAAGGTCAACCGTTGTTACATCAGCCGTTAAAGCAATGATGGGGATGCTGGACTTCATGATGTTACGGATATGTTCCGTTGCCTCAAAACCATTCATTTCCGGCATTTGCAGATCCATCAAAATAAGATCATAAGTTGCTGTCTGCAGCTTTTCGATCGCTATTTTCCCATTGCCTGCAATATCCCCTTCAAATCCAAAATCATCCAGCAGTGTTTTCATCAGCAACTGGTTCAAAGCAATATCCTCCGCTACCAGTATTTTAATATGCCTCGGTTCAGTATCCGGTTCCAGCAGTTCGGTTTCCACTTCAGCGGCTGCTTTTGTTTTTTGAAAGCTCAATGTAAAACTAAAAACAGCACCTTCATCAATTTTACTTTTTACAGTAATGTTTCCATGCTGTGCTTCCACTAACTGCTTTACAATGGCAAGCCCTAATCCGGTTCCGCCGTACAACCTGGCTGTGTCGCTGGTTGCCTGCTGAAAATTTTCAAATATCTTATCTATTTTATTTTCGGATATTCCAATTCCTGTATCCGAAACAGCAAATTGTATGGTTGCTGCATCTTCATTTTCCTGCAGTAACTGAACGCTTACGGTGATCTTTCCTTTTGTAGTAAATTTTACTGCGTTGCTCACTAAATTTAAAATGATCTGGTGCAACCGCACGGGGTCGCCTACCAGTACTTCAGGAATATTGCCGTCATATTCTTTTACAAGTTGCAGGTTCTTTTCCTGGATTTTTGTTTCAAACAAGTGCAGCATCGCCGAAATAGATAAAGCCATTTTGAATGGCGTTTTTTCAAAGATCATTTTCCCTGCATCTACTTTTGCCAGGTCAAGTATGTCGTTGATGAGTACTATCAGTGCATCGCCGCTCATTTTTATGGCGGTTAAATATTCTTTTTGTTTTGCCGTGAGGTCCGTTTTCAGCACCACTTTTGTGAACCCGATGATTGCATTCATAGGGGTTCGTATTTCGTGGCTCATGTTGCTTAAAAACTGCTGTTTTGCTTTCAACGCATCCACCGCAATCCTGGTGGCACTTTCGGCTTTGCTTTTTGCTTCTTCTGCAATTTCAGTTGCAAGCTCGGCAAATATTTTTGATTCGGTTAATTCGTTTGCTATTCTTTTTTGGTCGGTAATATCCCTTGCCACCACCACGGCACCCAACACATTTCCTTTTTCATCTGTATATACCGATCCGTTAAATAATACATCGGTCAATTTTTCATCCCTTACGGTTAACGGATAGTCTGCAACAAAACCTTTGGCAAAAATTTCCTGGTAACCTTCCGCTGCTTTACCAGGTTCCGTAAAATAAGTAAAGAAATCCGTACCTGTTAATTGCTCACGGTACACTCCTGTTACACTTACAGAAGCCTGGTTGGCATCGGTAATTTTACCTTCCGGACTGATGGTAAATAATGGGTCCCTGCTTGCCTCAATCAGGCTACGGGAATATTGTGAAGCTAATTTTAACGAATAGCTGAATGCCTCCAGTTCTTTATTGGCAATTTCCCGTTTTTCTTTCTCTTTGTTTTGAAAGTCAAGTTCTATACCGGCAATCACTAATTCTGCTGCCCTTTTTTCTTTCTCGCCTGTTTGAAACAACAATTCCTTGTTGGCAATGAATAACTCTGCCGCCCTTTTTTCTTTTTCATCATTTTGAAAAGCCAGTTCTTTATTGGCAATGATTAATTCTGCTGCTCGTTTTTCTTTTTCATTGTTTTGAAAAGCCAGTTCTTTGTTCGCAGTGATCAACTCATCCGCCCTTTTTTCTTTTTCATCATTTTGAAAAGCCAGTTCTTTATTGGCAATGATTAATTCTGCTGCTCTTTTTTCTTTCTCATTGTTTTGAAAAGCAAGTTCTTTGTTTGCAGTGATCAACTCATCCGCCCTTTTTTCTTTTTCATCATTTTGAAAAGCCAGTTCTTTATTGGCAATGATTAATTCTGCTGCTCTTTTTTCTTTCTCCCCGTTCTGAAATATCAATTCTTTATTGGCAATGCTTAACTCTGCTGCCCGTTTATCTTTCTCCTCGTTTTGAAATACCAATTCTATGTTAGCCATGCTTAACTCCGCTGCCCGTTTTTCCTTCTCTTCATCCTGGAAGGCGAGTTCAATATTGGCGATGCCCAGCTCTGCCGCTCTCTTTTCTTTTTCTTCGTCCTGAAATACCAATTCTTTGTTGGCAATACCTAATTCTGCCGCCCGTTTTCCCCTCTCTTCTTTTTGAAACACCAGTTCTTTCCGGGCAATGATCAATTCTGCTGACAGTTTATCTTTTTCCGTGCTTTGAAAAATACGTTCTATCTCGGCAATCTTTAATTCCGCTGCTCGTTTTTCCTTTTCTCCATCCTGGAATGCCAGTTCAATAATAGCAATGCCCAGCTCTGCCGCCCTTTTTGCTTTTTCTTCTTTTTGAAAGAGGAGTTCTTTTCGGGCAATGATCAATTCTGCTGCCAGTTTTTCTTTTTCTTCTTTTTGAAAAACAAGTTCGAGGCGGACTTTGTTTAACACCACTTCGGCTAATTTTGTTTTACTATCCATTTGCTTATAGAATATGACTGTTAATTTATTATATTGCCAGTCTCTTCAATGAACCTCCGTCTTTTGTCTTTCATTTTTTTAAAATGAGAAGGGGATCGGCCGCTCGCTTTTTTCAACTGGTTGGATAAATGTGACACACTGCTGTAATTCATCTTCCAGGGTATTTCTGTAATGTTCAGTTCACCATAAATGATCAGTTCTTTTATGCGTTCAACTTTATGTGAGATGATAAATTGTTCAATCGTAGTACCCTTTACTTCTGAAAAAAGATTAGCCAGGTAAGTATAATGATGCTGCAGTTGTTCATTTAAAAAATCGGCGAAATTAGTTTTAATTACTTCATCGCCGTAATGAAACATTTCGATGATCACTTTTTTTATTTTTTCAATCAATACCGCTTTTCTGTCATCCTTTAATTCCAACCGGACGTTCGTCAAAGCAATTTTCAATTTTTCCCGCTGTGCTGCAGAACTATTTTCCATTACTTCCACTTCCCCCGGATCAGCTACCATGAAATGCAGGCCCAGTTTTTTCAACTCTTCCACTACCGCCATTTTGCAGCGGTTGCTTACCATGTATTTTAAAATTAGCTTCAAGTAGATGTTTGTTTAAGTATGGAGATAAGTAAAGATGACACCATTAAACGGATATACGTTACTTTACTTTGGTTGCGGCTTCCATATTCAGTAAAGTTATAAAATTGATAACGGCGAACCGGCACCGCACATCCGCTGCAGTATTTACATCCGCTTCCGATACCAGCTCAGTTCGCCCGCCATCTTTTTATACAGTACGATTGAGGCAATGGTTTTTTGTAACCGGATGAAAGCAGTTTCACTTTTCACTATGTAGTCGAATGCATGGTGGTGCAGGCAGTTTACGGCTACATCAATACTATCCTGGGATGACAACATTACAACCGGTATCGCTTCGTTGACAGTTTTTATTTCATCTAATGTTTGCATCCCGTTCATGGCATTTTTATTGATGCCGTTCAAGTGGTAGTCTAAAATAACGATATCCGGCGCATAGGGTAAATTTGCAAGGCACTGTTCACCCGTCAGGTAGGTTTCAACACTATACTCCGTATGCTGCACAAATTCATTTTCCAGCAACTTTAAAAATAGAGCATCGTCATCCACCAGGAAAATTTTTATTTTATTTTCGTTACTCATTGCAGTTTGTTTTAATTTTTATAAACTCTTCTTCCAATTCTGCACAGGCCCGGGTACAAACATTTTCAAGCGATGCCACGAGGTTGTGAACATCTTCTGCCATATTCATGGTGTTTACATATTCCTGTATTTTTATTGCCATGGTTTCAAAATCTGGATGGATACCCATGATGGAAAAAGACGGGATCATTTTGTGTACGGATGCATTCAGCTTTTCCCAGTCTTTATCTTTCAGGCTTTCTTTCATTGCAAGGATCAACGGCGGGTTTTGTTCCAGGTAAAGTGAAATCATCTGCATCATCAGTTCGGGGTTCGATTTGGTGCGCTGGCTTAAAGAATCCAGGTTCGTGTATTTTATTTTATTGATTTGCCCGTTTACATTTTTATCCGCATTCGCTTTCGTTATCATAGCTTTCGTTACCAAACCAACTATTTTACTGTACAGTAATTTTTCGTCAACAGGTTTGGCTATGTAATCATTCATTCCGGCAGCTTTGCATTTCTCAAGGTCCACTGTCGTTACGTCTGCTGTTAATGCAATGATGGGAATGTCTGGATTGATGTTGTTGCGGATATACGCTGTCGCTTCAAACCCATTCATTTCAGGCATTTGCAGGTCCATTAAAATAATGTCGTAGTTTTTAACGGCTAATTTCCCTAAAGCCAATTTTCCGTTCTGGGTAATGTCACACGAAAAGCCAAAATCATCCAGCAGGGTTTTAATCAGCAACTGGTTCAGTTCCACATCGTCCGCTACCAGCACGTTTATGTTTTTAATTTCGGTAGTCAATTCTGTTGGTTCGATGGTTTGTTCTGCCTCGCCAGTTGTTTTTTGAAAACTTAACCTAAAGCGGAAAACAGAACCTTGATGCAAAGTACTTTGCACGTCAATGCTGCCGCCCTGCAGTTCTACCAACTGTTTTACAATGCCAAGGCCAAGCCCTGTGCCTTCATGCAGTTTTGCTTTGCTGCTGTGCGCCTGCTGAAAGTTTTCAAAGATTATTTTTAGTTGATCCGGCGCTATTCCTATTCCCGTATCGGCAACCGAAAATTCAATGGTTACGTTGTTTTTTTCTTCACTGACTAAACGTACCCCGACTTTAATTTTTCCTTTTGAGGTAAATTTTACAGCATTGCCCACCAGGTTTAAAATTAACTGGTTCAAACGTGCCGGATCGCCAATGATCACTTGCGGGATGCTGTTATCATATTCCTTCACGAGTGTTAAATTCTTTTCCCTGATCTTGGTTTCAAACAAATGAAGCATGGCGGAAACCGATAAAGCAAGTTTGAAGGGTGTTTGTTCAAATGTCATTTTGCCGGCATTTACTTTGGCCAGGTCCAGTATGTCGTTGATGAGTACGATCAGCGAATCGCCGCTCACTTTTATAGCGGTTAAATATTCTCTTTGTTTTGCAGAAAGGTCTGTTCTCAATACTACTTTGGTAAACCCGATGATTGCATTCATGGGCGTACGGATCTCATGGCTCATGTTAGACAGGAATTGCTGTTTGGCTTTCATTGCCTCTTCTGCCTTGCTTTGGGCATATTCAGCTACAATGGTCGACAGTTCGGCATATACTTTTGCCTCGGTCAATTCTTTTTCAATTCTTTTTTGTTCGGTAATCACCCTTGCCACCACCACCGCACCCAGCACTTTTCCTTTTGCATCTTTATAAACAGAACCGTTGAATAATACATCTGTCAACTCTCCGTCTATAATGGTGAGTGGATAATTGGTTACAAAGCCTTTTGCAAATACTTCCCGGTAAATTTCAAGGGCCTTTTGCGGATCGGTAAAATAAATACCAAAGTCGGTACCGATCAATTCGTCCCTGCTGCGGCCGGTGACCGTTGCCAGCGCTTCATTCATGTCAGTGATCTTGCCCCCGGTACTGATGACAATCAGGGGGTCGAGGCTGGCTTCAATCAGGCTGCGGGAATAATCGGATAATAATTTTTCTTTGGTAACTGATAATTCATCGTTTTTTTGCTGCAGTAATTTATTAGATTCATTCAGTTCATGAGTTCTTATCCTTACATTTTCTTCCAGTTCTTTTGATCGTATTTGCTGGGTCTCCAGGTTTTTATTTTTTGCAATAACCTGTTCTGTTACTTCATAACAAAAAACCAGTATGGAGCAGATTGTTTTTTCTTCGTAATATATTGGCTGGTAGCTAAAATTAAAATACCTAAGTTCAGGAGCTAAATTTTCATCACGGGCCATCGTTAAGGGAATATCAATGCCCACGTAGGGTACGCCAGTGGTAAAAACGGTGTCAAGCAGGGTGTCAAATCCCTGTCCTTCTAATTCTGGCAACGCTTTCATAATTGCCAGGCCCTTTAATTTGCGTTTACTAAACAATTGCTGGTATTTTTCATTCACCACATCATACACATGGTCGTGCCCAATAAGTGTAGCAATAAAACCTGGTGCCGTCATCAGCAGTTCCTGTACAAGCACTGCCTGCATTTCTGTTTTCCTGCGGGTGGTTACCTGCAGGGTACTATCGTTCGCTGCAACCATCACCCCGGTGATTGTTCCCCCAAGGCCCATATAGGGCTGGTACACGATGTTGAAATAATGAGTGTGCTTTTCACCATTTTCACCGATTAAATAAGCAGGTTCTTCGTAACCGTAATGTGTAACCCCATTATGAAAAACATTCAACAGGTAATCCATAAAAGGCTGTCCGTTCATTTCCGGTACAATGTCTAAAAAGGGTTTGCCGATCGCTTCTTCCCCCACATTCCAAATTTTAAATACCGGGTTATTGCCTGCTTCCAGTATCATAGTTTCCCCTTTCAAAATGCAAATTGGAGCCGGTGCTTTTTCCACCAGGTTCCGGAAACGGTGTTCGCTTTCCTCCAGTTTCTGTACTGATTTTTTTTGTTCGGTAATGTTCCGGGAAACAGCAATCATGTGCGAAATTATATTACGGTCCGCTTTTTCCATCACCGGGGTTACTACTACGTCCCACCATTTGGGGGTACCTTTTACCGTGAGGTTAAACGCCTGGAAACCTGCTGTTTTTCCCTGCAGTGCTTTTGCCATGGCATCCTTTACAACCTGCCTCTTATCTTCCCCCCACAACTGCCACCAATGCTTGCCTTTTACGCTGGAAAAGTCATCAATTTCCAGGGTACAAAGACCATTGCCATTAATAAAAATCAGCCTTCCTTCGACATCAATTATTTTCATGCAATCGGGGCTGCTTTCCAATACGGCCCGGTTAAAGGCTTCGCTTGCTGCTATCTTTTGCCTTGCCACCACCTGGTCGGTTATTTCATGCGCCAAACCCATCACACCGGTTATGATGCCATCGTCGTCCCGTAATGGCTCATAAATAAATTTTATAAAAATACTTTCTATTGCTCCGTTTCGTTTTAAATTAATTGGCAATTCCTCCGTTACAAATGTTTCACCTGTGTAGTATAAATTGTCCAGTAACCCCTTAAATCCCTGTTCCCTCAGTTCTGTCAGCACAACAAACGCCGGTCTATTTATTACCTCAGCTATCTCCCGGCCCCACATTTCCGCCATTCTTTTGTTTACCATTTCAATCACATAATCATCTCCCCGCAAAATACTGATAGCTGCGGGTGCCTGCATGAAAAGATTGTGCAGGTTCATTTTATTTGTTTTTTCTAGCTGCTGATCGCTGGCTGAAATATTCATCTCGATATGTTGAAATGTATGGCAATCGTGCTTACCGTAATGCCTATACCTTGTCCTGTGGCTGCATTCCAATTTCCTCGATTGGGCTTCGCCTCTTATTTTTCAATTTTTTAAAATGCGAGGGCGAGAGGCCGGTAACTTTTTTAAACTGGTTGGATAAATGAGCCACACTGCTGTAATTCATCTTCCAGGCAATCTCTGTAATATTCAATTCATCATAAATAATCAGTTCTTTTATCTTTTCAATTTTGTGGGCGATAATGAACCGCTCGATTGTGGTTCCCTGCACTTCTGAAAACAGGTTAGATAGGTAAGTATAATTGTGTTGAAGTTTATCACTTAAAAAATCCGAAAAATTGGTCGTGATGATCTCATCACTGTGGTGCACCATGTTAATGATCACCTTTTTTATTTTTTCAATCAGCACGGCACGCTTGTCATCCATCAACTCAAGCCCCGACTTCAATAAAGCCACTTTTAGTTGGTCGTGCTGCACTGCCGAAATGGCTTCCATGATCTCCACCTCACCCAGGTCTGCCATGATAAAATGGACACCAAGTTTTTTCAACTCTTCTTTCACCGCCATTTTACAGCGGTTGCTTACCATGTATTTTATAAATAATTTCAGATAGGTTCAGTGCTTCAAGTGCCCATGTGTAAAGGTGGCATTCTTTAACCGGGGTTCTGTTACACAACTTTATGAATGCGTTACATAATTCACACATGCTCCAGCGGGGTGCGTTTTTTGTTTTTAAGTGATTTGAAGAACGAAGGGGTTAAGCCGGTGATCTTTTTAAACTGGTTAGACAGGTGTCCTACACTGCTGTAATGGAGTTTACGGGCAATTTCATTCAGCTTTAGCTTATCATAAATAATCAGCTCTTTTACCCGTTCAATTTTGTGGTTGATAATAAAATGCTCTATAGTGGTGCCGGTAGATTCTGAAAACAGGTTGGCAAGGTAAGTGTAGTCGTGATTTAGGGTGGTACTGATATATTCAGAGTTTTTTGTTTTGGGCAGTTCGTTGCGGTAGTGTACCATTTCAACAATGCTATTTTTTATTTTTTCGATCAGCATCGATTTTTTGTCATCCATGAGTTCCAGCCCTGATTTTAATAAAGTGATTTTTAATCCGTCCCGTTGCTTTTGGGTAAGGTCTGCTTCCAGGTCCACGTTTCCAAGTTCCACCACGCCGTACATCACACCCAACTTATCCAGTTCTGACTTCACCAGCATTTTGCAGCGGATGCTTACCATGTATTTGATATAGAGTTTCAAATTAGTCTCAACTTGTGGGCTACCATATTTTGATGCCGCGATGCAGCGTTTCTGTTAAACAACAACCGGTAATTATTGACTATTAACTATTAACAATTGCCCATTGCCCCATTACCCACCGCTCATTGCCCATTCACTAGTTTTCATACCCGCTTTTAATTACAGTGGAAATCATTTTGAATTGCTCGTTGGCATTGAAGCAAAACCTTGAATGTGCAGCGATAATGATGCCTTCCCCTAATTTAAGATTGTATTTTTTATCATTAATGATCACTTCGGCGGTGCCGTCGATAATTTGAATATAGTTATCAAATGGAGAAGTTTTTTCTGCCAGTTCTTCCCCTTCGCTAAAGGAGGAAGCCGTTACATTACCAGTGGTTTTTTTAATAATGGTTTTACTTACCACTGCGTTGGGTACATATTCAATGATCTCAACAATGATATGTGATTTTAGTTTTTCCAGTTCAATTGCGGCCATTGCATTTTAAAAATTAGTTGTAACTACTTTGTCACGATGCAAAGGTCAGCCCGGTTTAAACGAAAAGGTTACACAATATTTTAAATAAGTTACATCATTCACACATTTTCAAGACCGGTGCGCCTTTTGTTCCTCAGTTGCCGGAAAAAGGTGGGGGTTAAACCAGTGATTTTTTTAAACTGGTTAGACAAGTGTGCCACGCTGCTATAGTTCAGCTTGTACGAAATTTCGGTCAGGTTGAGTTCATCGTATAACAGCAACTCTTTTACCTTTTCAATTTTATGGATGATGATATAGTGTTCAATGGTTGTGCCGGTTGTTTCAGAGAACAGGTTGGCCAGGTAGGTATAGTCATGGTGGAGTTTTCCGCTGATATATTCGGAATTTTTTATTTTAGGCAGCTCGTCTGCGTAGTGCACCATCTCAATGATGACATTTTTTATTTTTTCAATCAGTACAGATTTTCTGTCGTCCATCAGTTCCAGTCCTGATTGTGATAAAGCCTTTTTCAGTTGCTCCAGTTGCAGATCTGTCAGTTGCTCTTTTATTTCTGCTTCACCAAGGTCCACCATGGTATAATGCAGGCCCAGCTTTTCAAGCTCATCCTTCACCACCATTTTGCAGCGGATGCTTACCATGTATTTGATGAAGAGTTTCATTTTTGTTACTGGTTATAATGAACCCTTTTTGATGAAAAAGCACAACAGCGGGTTTTTACGGCGCTTTATGAAGGTACAGCAATACCCTTAATTTGTCAACGAAGTTGGGTACATTTCAAAATGCCACTTTTTATTTTGGAAGTAAAGAACCAGTAAATTGCCGTTACGACTTTAAGAGGTTGCGCTATGGAAGAAATAAAAACGTCTTAGCGCCGTAACGCAATATAAGTAATCACTTAATACTGCGACAATTGAAATGCACCCCCCGGAATACTGGTTACTTATTTGGAGAGCTGATCAATTCGTCATTACAAAAAATGGTACTGCCGTAAAAGTCTTTTTTTAGGCTGGCAAAATAATAGCTGGTGAAAATACGTAGCCCATTCAGCAACCCTGAAAATGGCGGGCAAAAAATACGCTTCACATATTGATGTGGTTTAATGCTACTTTCGTATGATAAAGCTTTGCAAAAATGAAAGACGCTCCACAGGCAAATAAAAAGAAGGTACCTGCTCAAAAAAAAGTCCCCGGTCAGGCGGCTTCTTTGAAAGAGAAAGCACAAATAATTAAGGCAGGTAGCAAAAGACAAAGCCACGAAATTTCAACGCTGTCAACCGGAAAAAAAGCAGCAGCTCCTTTCCCGGTGGTTGCCATTGGAGCTTCTGCCGGCGGACTGGAAGCAGTGACACAGTTGCTTCAACATCTTCCCCCCGATACAGGCATGGCTTATATTTATGTGCAGCACCTGAGCCCCGATCATAAAAGCCTGCTCCCTTCTATTTTATCGAAGCTAACTGATATGAAAGTGCAGGAAATAGATGACATGGAAAAGATGAGGCCCGATAATTTGTATATAATTCCGTACAATAAAGAAATTGAAGTGATGGACGGACACATACAATTATTGCCCCGTCCTGCAAATAGATCCTCTAACCTGTCCATTGATGTGCTGTTTTCTTCCCTGGCCGAAACGCACAAGGAAAATGTTGTTGGCATTGTGCTGTCGGGCAGCGCCTATGATGGCACCCGTGGCCTGAAAGAAATAAAGCTGGCCGGAGGAATAACTTTTGCCCAGGATGATTCGGCCAAATTCAGCAGTATGCCTAAATCGGCTATTGCGGAAGGAGTGGTTGATTTTGTTTTGTCGCCTAAAGAAATTGCACGTGAATTAGCATGGATGAGCAAACATCCTTTAGTAAAAAGAAACCTGGTAAAAACCACACCGGAAGATGAAATTGATAACAGTGATCCGGATTTGAAAGTTATCCTGCAATTATTGCACAAAAGAAAAAACGTTGATTTCAGTCACTATAAAATGAATACCATCAAGCGCCGGATGCTGCGCCGGATGCTGATACATAAAATAAAGTCGATAAAACAATATGGAGGGTTGCTGCTTCAAAAAAATGGTGAGGTAGATATATTGTACCAGGACCTGCTCATCAACGTAACTGATTTTTTCAGGGACACCGATGCATTTCTCCTGTTAAAAAAATCGGTGCTGCCCAGGCTGCTCAAAACCAAAGGCCCTGGCGATACATTGCGTATCTGGGTAGCAGCCTGCGCTACCGGCGAAGAGGTATATTCCATTGCCATGCAATTACTGGAGATACAGCAACAAAAAACTGTCAAAATTCCTTTTCAAATTTTTGCTTCCGATCTTAGTGAAGCGGCAATCCAAACCGCCCGCACGGGCGAATACACCGCACAACAACTTAAAAATTTGTCGCCACGGCGCTTGCAGCATTTTTTTACAAAAGCGAAAGACAAGTACCGGATCACTAAATCCCTTCGGGATGTATGTGTATTTGCCAGGCATAATATTTTGAGCGATCCGCCCTTTTCCCGGATGGATTTTATCAGTTGCCGCAACTTTCTTATCTACCTTGATACCGCTGCACAGAAAAAAGCCATTTCCACTTTTCATTATGCATTAAATGAAGGCGGAACCCTGATGCTGGGTAAATCAGAAACTATTGGAACTTCGGCCCAGTTTTTTGCGGAGCAAAATAAAAAGTATAAAATTTATTTGCGCAAAAAAAATTCCGGGGCGCACAACATACCGGTAATGACCCCACGCTTTTCGAATTCCGGCAATGACAGGGAAGAGGCAACCTCTACTGAAAGAAAATATGCTGCAGAAATAATGCCTAAAAAATTAACAGCTTTGGGCAATGGTTTTCCTGGCAGTGCCTTCGATTCCTTCCTGCTTTCAAACCATATGCCGGCCAGTGTGGTCGTTAATCACAATATGGATATCCTGGAGTTCCGTGGGTCAACAGAGTTGTATCTTAAACATTCCTCAGGCAAAGCCAGTTTTAATATCTTAAAAATGGCGCATGTTGAAATTACTTTTGAACTGCGCAATGCCATTCACAACGCCATTAAAACAAACCAGGTTGTACGGAAAACCGGCATTGAAATGAATAGTGGTAAAGCAGGTATTGGGGTGAGGATGGTGAATATCGAAGTGTCTCCGCTTACCAGTGAATCAGAAGAGCCTTTGCTGGCGGTTGTGTTTACGGGCCACCAACAGGTGGAGATAACAGATGGTGCCGGTAAAAGCGGAAAAAATAATTCCATCGCTAAAGACCGCCGCATAAAAAAACTGGAAGAAGAACTATCTGCAGCCCGGGCTGATATGGGGTCCATCACCCACGACCAGGAGGCGGCCAACGAAGAGTTGCAGAGTGCCAATGAAGAAATTGTTTCCAGCAATGAAGAATTGCAGAGCCTGAATGAAGAACTGGAAACATCCAAAGAGGAAATTGAATCTACCAATGAAGAACTTACCACCAGCAACCAGGAATTGCAGGCCCGTATTCAGCAAATAGAAGAATTATACATTTATTATGAAGCCATTCTTTCCACCGTTCAGGAGCCCATGCTCATTCTCGACAAAGACATGCGGATCAAGTCTGCTAACAAATCTTTCTGTAAAATATTTCATGTTACCGAAGAAGAAAGTATCGGCGTGTCATTATTCAGGTTGGGCAATAACCAATGGAATATCCCACGGCTGCGTGAATTGCTGGAAGATATTGTTCCTAAAAATATCCGCTTCCACGATTTTGAAGTAGAACACGATTTTCCGGTGATCGGAAAAAAATCAATGCTGCTGAATGCACACCGCGTGATTCAGCAAACTAATAATGAAGAATTGATTGTATTGACCATTATCGATATCACCGAGGTAAGAAGACTGGCCATTGAACTGCAGGTGAAGGAAAAGAAAGCATTGGAAAAACAGCTCGAGCTGGAGAAAAAAGAAATGAAGACTGTTGAGGAAAGCAACCAGCGTTACAACATGATGCTGATGCAATCGCCCTTCGCTTTTGCAATACTGAAAGGAAAAGATATGGTGATCAGCCTTGCCAATGACAGTATTAAAACAGTTTGGGGCAAGGGCAAACGCGTAGAAGGAAAGCCGCTGCTGCAGGTGTTACCTGAGATAAAAGGCGGCCCGGTGCCTGCATTGCTGAACAAAGTGTACAAAACCGGCATTCCTTTTAATGGATACGAATTCCTCGTTCCACTCGAGCGCAAGGGCAAACAGGAGGACGTATATTTCAATTTTGTTTACCAGCCGTATATGGAAGCGGATAAGACCATTTCGGGAGTGGCGGTGATTGCATATGAAGTAACGCCCCATGTACTTGCCAAAAATGAACTGGTGGAAGCAAAAAAGAATGCGGAGGAAAAAACACTGATAGCAGAAGGGGCTGTAAAAGCGAAACAGCAATTTTTGAGCAACATGAGCCATGAAATTCGCACTCCGATGAATGCGATCATTGGGTTTACGAATGTGGTGTTAAAAACAAAATTAGATAATCCGCAAAAACAATACATCAATGCAATTAAAGTATCCGGCGAATCTTTAATCGTTTTGCTCAACGACATACTTGATCTTGCCATAGTGGATGCCGGAAAGATGACCTTTGTACAAACCCCCTTTTATTTATTTTCATCTGTTTCAGACATGCTTCATTTATTTGAAACAAAAATGCAGGAGAAAAATTTAGCACTGGTTAAAAAATATGATACGGCCATACCGAAAGTATTGGTAGGAGACCCGGTGCGGTTACGGCAAATTATCTTAAACCTGATCGGGAATGCCGTAAAGTTTACAAATGAAGGCACAATAACGGTGAGCCTTGGTTTGCTTCACGAGGACAAAGAAAATGTGACCATCCAATTTACGGTAACAGATACAGGAATTGGTATCCCAAAAAATAACCTGGAAAACATTTTTGATGCATTTCAACAGGTAGCCCTGAACACCGACAGGTTGTACGGAGGAGCGGGCCTGGGACTTGCCATTGTTAAACAACTGGTGGAATTGCAGGGCGGAACTGTACAGGTGAAAAGCAACGTAAATAAAGGCTCTGCATTCAGTTTTACTTTGAGTTTTAAAAAAGCAAAAGCACTGACAGCAATTGAACCAACTACAGCAGTGGAGCAAATGCAGAAGAACGGCACTGGAAACGTGGCAATGAAAAATGTGAAAGTGCTTGTTGCGGAAGATGTGGCACTGAACCAGCTATTAATAAAAATAATATTAGCTGAATTTGGGTTTGATGCCGACATTGCCGCCAATGGTAAAATTGCCATTGAGTACCTGCAAAAAAATAACTACGATATTATTTTGATGGATCTTCACATGCCTGAAATGGACGGCTTTGAAGCCACAGCGCACATTCGTACAATCCTGAAATTGCAAATTCCTATCATTGCGCTTACAGCCGATGTAACCACTGTGGATAATGACAAATGCAGGGCAGTCGGCATGAATGATTATATCTCCAAACCTATTGACGAAAAATTACTATACAACAAAATAATTGCATCACTGAAGAAATCAACATAAAGAACTCACTTTATTGCAATGTAAGTGCAATGGCAGTCGCCAGCCTGCTGTGCAATGATGTTTCTTTCCGGAAGCGGTGCCCCGGCTTTGCATTCAGCAAGGGTACCGGCCACATGCCCATATGCACACCAGGATACAACGGTACCACTAATCTGCTTTTAAATACACTTTAAATTCTGATCCTTTACCGAATTCGCTTTCCAGTACAATCTTCCCGCCCGAACCGGTTACAATTTCTTTCACTAAATACAACCCGATACCTGATCCTTCAACATCGTTTTCCAAACGGTAATATTTTGAAAACACTGCTTCGGTATTGCCGGCATCAATGCCAATGCCATTATCTTTTACAGAAATGATAATATAATCATTGTCTCTTTTGGTGGTAATAAAAATTTCAGGCCGGCGTTCCGGAGATCTGAATTTTATTGCATTGTTTACCAGGTTAAACAGTACACTTCTTAACTTTCTCCTGGAGAAGCTGATCTCACTGTTGTTTATTTCACTCTTAATTACAGCGCCCGATGTCATAATTGTATCACCCAGGGTCAGGCGTACATCCTCCAGTATATGTTCAAAATTCAGCAGTTCTTCTTCTGCTTTGTATTTATGTTCTCCCTTTCTCACTTCTGTCAGTTCACTTATAAGCTTATGCATTTTCGTCAACGAATTGTCAACAATTTTTAAAAGCGATTGAAATTCATGTTCTTCATCCGGCGATACATTTTTAAAAAGTTCTATGGCCAGTACCAGGTTGCTCAGCGGATTTTTTATATCATGGGAAATGGTATCCAGTAAAGTTTCATGGTCGGCGATTAATTTTTCGAGATCTTTCAAATCTTTTATCCGCATGGTAATTTCAACAAAAGTTATAATAACCCCGTTCGTTTTATTATCTTTTATTTTTACATACGGAATGATATTCATCTGGTACCACCGCAGGTCAGTAGTTTGAATTTCTTTTTCAAGAATTTCATTCGTGTCCATCACATGTTGAATATTGTCGATGAAAGTGGGGAAACGGAAGTTATCTTTAATACTTGCGATTGGTTGCCCCACGTGAACGGTACCCAGGTTAAACTGTTTCATGGCCGGAGGCGTAAATTTCTGCAGTGTTAAATCACCATCTATATATAATTGCGGAATGATCGTGTTCCTGAAATAGTTTTCCAGTTCATCATTGATCTCAATAAGATTTTGTATTTGCTGATTTTTGTCAGGCATTTTTTTGAATTTTTAATCGTTGTTTATAACAGAAGCCCCGTTAATAAAGGTTGGATGCTAACGTGATGCATTGATGCACGGAAATTCGCAACTGGTGCTAACCGGAATAATGCCTCATGAAAATAAGGGTTACAAGGTAAGTACAAAACTGCACTAACAAGGTTAAAGCTGAAACAGCAGCCGAAATTGATCACAATTGCTCAATCTGAAAAATGGGCATACCTTTACTGTAACGAATGCTCCCGGACTATCCACATAAAATTTTTAATGACAGGCGCAACTCCTATACTTTGCTGCTGTGTGCGCTGGCAATGGATACCGCTCCCGGTAACTGACACCCAACGCATACTTCCGGAGAATGATTGCTGATCACTTGTTGAACCAGGATCTTTATTTATTGATCATTTTAATTTTTTTTATGGAAACAATTACCGCACAACCTAAAAATAGCAATACTGCCACGGCCGATTTTTTACCGCTCCATGGTACCGACTATGTTGAATTGTATGTGGGCAATGCCAAGCAGGCGGCGCACTTTTATAAAACCGCATTTGGCTTTCAGTCGTTGGCTTATGCAGGGCCGGAGACAGGCGTTAAAGACAAAGTGAGTTATGTGATCCGCCAAAATAAACTCACGTTTGTACTTACCACGCCGCTCAGGATCAATAATCCCATTGCCGACCATATTTACAAACATGGCGACGCCGTAAAAGTGCTGGCATTACAGGTGGATAATGCCACCAGTGCCTGGAAAGAAACTACCCTCCGGGGCGGACAGAGTTACCTGGAGCCAACTGTATTAAAAGACGATACCGGCGAAATGGTAATGAGTGGCATTCACACCTATGGTGATACCATTCATTTATTTATTGAGCGTAAAAATTACAACGGAATTTTTATGCCCGGCTTCCGGGAATGGAAATCAAATTATAACCCCACTGGCACAGGGCTGTTATATGTAGACCATTGTGTTGGAAATGTGGGCTGGGACCAGATGAACCCCTGGGTGAAATTTTACGAAGAAGTGATGGGCTTTAATAATATTTTGACCTTTGATGACAATGATATCTCCACAGAATATTCTGCCCTCATGAGTAAGGTAATGAGCAATGGTAACGGGTATGTAAAGTTTCCCATCAACGAGCCGGCGGAAGGCAAAAAGAAAAGTCAGGTGGAGGAGTACCTTGATTTTTACAATGGCGAAGGGGTGCAGCATGTGGCCATCGCAACAAATGATATTATAAAAACCGTGACCGAATTGCAAAACAGGGGAGTAGAGTTTTTGAATATTCCCGACAGTTATTATGCAGATGTGCTGGACAGGGTAGGCACCATTGATGAAGATCTTGCGCCATTGCAGCAACTGGGCATCTTAATTGACCGGGATGAAGAAGGGTACCTGCTGCAGATCTTTAGCAAACCCGTTGAAGACCGGCCTACGTTATTCTTTGAGATCATACAGCGCAAAGGCGCACGGAGCTTTGGCAAAGGAAATTTTAAAGCCCTGTTTGAAGCCCTGGAAAGGGAGCAGGATGCCAGGGGAAATTTGTAGCATTATATGGTTGAAGGGGTAAGCAGTTTAGTTTACTATGGCTGCTTACCATCTAAACCCTAAACAGCTAAACTTTCTAAACGAAAAACTAAAGTGTATTTTTTTAGTATTTTTAAATTTATATTTGTTGTTCAGATTATTTTTGTTACATAACAAACAACCTTATTGTAAAACATTTTTACCTTACCCGTTTTAATTTGTTATTTAATGAAGCATTCTTTTTTTCATCTTGGTATCACCTGTATTATTTCACTTTGTATAAGTTCCGGGCTGCTGGCACAGATTGCTTATGTGAGCCTTAAAACAGCTACCGGCAATATGACCGGTATATATTCCAAAGTGGAAGATTCGCTCCGCAGGCAGTTTGAATCCAAAAAGTTGACCTGGCCACCGGATGAAGTATATATCCGCAGCTTTAAATTCGACCGCCAACTGGAGGTTTGGGTAAAAGAAAAAGAAGCTTTCAAGCTATTTAAGACCTACCGGGTTTGTATGCAGAGCGGTTCGCTGGGGCCCAAACGAATGGAGGGGGATTACCAGATGCCCGAAGGATTTTATTACATCAATGAATTTAAGCCAAACAGTAATTTTCACCTCGCACTCGGCCTAAATTATCCCAACGCTTCCGATAAGCTGTTAAGCGATGCCCACCGGCCCGGCAATGATATTTATATACATGGGGGCTGTGTTTCCACCGGCTGTATCGCCATCAGCGACCTGCCCATTGAAGAGTTGTACCTTATCACCTCCTATGCCAGGGAACAGGGGCAGGATTTTATACCCGTGCATGTGTTCCCCGTAAAATACAGCGTCAAAAGATCATTCGAATACCTGGCCCAGGCCACCAAAGAAAACCAGCAACTGCAAAAATTTGCCATCACCCTCAAAGCCGCCTACGATTTTTTTGAGGATAAAAAACAACTGCCCCTGATACTCGTGAATAAGAGCGGGGAGTATATTGTGAATTGAGCGGCGGCTTCTTCCGGTTATTTTCTAATTGCCCTGTAATATTGGGTCGGGCTGCTATTATCCAGCGATTATATCCATTATTTTTTGTGTACCCGTTCCGGGTTTTTGTAGGTTTACCAGTGTTATGGTAAGCTTAATATGTCGTTCCGCATTCCACGAATTTTAAAACGAATCACACGAATTAGGTATCAACATTTCATCAATCCCTAATATTTAATGTACTAAAGGTTAACGCAGCACTCGTATCATGTCAACATCGATTTGTCATAAATCATTTTTTTGGTGAGGCACCCCCAAAGGGCGAATCACCAAAAAAATTCGCGACTCATAAGTCATTTCCTGTGTTACAAACCACTCGTTGAATCCATCTATTTCTTCATCCCCGGCACTGATGGGTAAACCTTTCCCCGAACTGAATTGTTAAATGATATCCGCTTACTTCCGTAAAGTGCAGCCAAAGGCTGGCAGCTTTTTTGCATAGGGAAATGCATAACATTTTAATAATGCCATTACCTCATTAAGAAAATGCCAGGCACCTAGTTTTGTCATGTAAATATATCAGTGATGAATAACAGCAACTTCAGTATCGAAGACCTACAAATAGGCGATGAAATATTATTCGAAAGCAATCCCAAACACAAAGTAGAGCACAATATTTTCTGGCGGGTGGTAAATAAAATTTCCAAAAGCAAACTGGTGGTTGAAATAAGAGAAATGGGCTATGCTGAAAAATTTAAGATCGATATCCGTGAGGTTATCAGCATAAAACCAGGGCCATTCCCGTTCGAAGAAGGCCACAAGGAACTGGCTCTTTAAGTTCGCGACGGTAGGTGGGAATACTGTAAAAAAAAATGGAGCGGTTGCTTTTAACTTTCCTTCATCAGCACCTGTATCGTCTCCATCGTTTTTTGCATCAGCACTATTTTTTTTCCTTCTGTCATTTGCAGCACCAATGCATCGTTGTAGTGCCGTATGGTGAGCAGGGTGATATTTTTTTCCACCGTTACTTCAAACAGCTCGCTGGCGGCCAGTGCAAATTTTTCAATTTTTTCCGGCTTGTCATCCAGGCTGCACAACAGGCTGATTGCACCGCTTTGTGTAATATTGGGGCTGATCTTTATGGCTGCAAACAAGTGGTATAAGCTGTTCACCCCTTTTTCACCGATAAAAGAAAAATCCCTGGAACTTAATTGTATCAGCACCTGTTTTTCCTTGACTACAATAATGGGAGGCAGGTGGTGTACTGGTTGATTGCTGATGACCGTACCTTTTAATGACGCATCTAAAAAACATTTTACCTGCAGGGGAATCCCTTTATTCTGCAACGGCTTGATCGTCTTGGGATGTATCACCTGTGCACCGTAATAAGCCATCTCTATCACTTCTGTGTAACTCAGCGCACTGATAAAAACAGCATCCGAAAATTTCTTGGGATCTGCATTCATTACCCCTTCTACATCTTTCCAGATGGTCTGGCTTTCAGCATCCAGCATATTGGCAAAAACTGCCGCTGTGTAGTCACTGCCTTCCCTGCCTAAAGTTGTACTTTCATTTTCATCGGTAGAACCAATAAAGCCCTGTGTAATGATAATATCCGTTTGTTTAAATACAGGTATCACATCGCCGGTAACTTTTGCCTGGGTAAAGTTCCAGTCAATATTGGCATCCCTGAAGTTGTCGTCTGTACGCACAATATCCCGTACATCTATCCATTGATTGCTGATGTTGATATGGTTGAGGTAATGGCTCACGATCACAGTGCTCAACAATTCACCGATGCACACGATCTGGTCGTAGTAATAATCATACTCCCTTACCGGGGTATCGTGCAGCAGCCATTCCACTTCTGTAAACAGGTCGTTGAATTGCGGGATGGGGCCGCCGGTTAATTGGGTGCTCACGGCAATATGTTCTGCTTTCAACTCATGAAAAAGGGCCAATGCCTGTTCTTTATTTCCTTTATAAAATTCTTCCGCCACCTTCTCTAAAGAATTGGTCACTTTGCCCATGGCAGAAATAATGATCAGGAGTTTTTCTCCCTGGAAAGACGCAATGATCTTTGCTACATTTTGTATCCTGTTGGTACTGTTGATGCTGGCACCGCCGAACTTAAAGACTTTCATATTTTTCTGATAAAAATGATTTGATAGCAAGTAGTGGTACGGGAATGCCCGTAAAATGGGTACGTTCCCGGAAATAAGCCGCTTGTATTAGCTCATAACTTACAACCTAAATCCTTACTTTTGACCGCAATTTACTTTCGATTGGTTCATTAACAAAATTGCTTTGTAAAACTAACGCTATATGACTTTAATTAACCGCAGGGTGCAAACCCTTGACGAATTTACGATTCAGCAAATGCGAGACTTTCCTCATGCCACCGGAGAGCTGTCCGGGTTGCTGAGGGATATTGGTCTTGCAGCCAAAAGGGTAAATGTGGAAGTGAATAAGGCCGGGTTGGTGGATATCCTCGGCGATTACGGAACGGTGAATGTGCAGGGTGAAGAAGTGAAAAAAATGGATATTTATGCAAACGAACAGTTTATGGGAGTGCTTCGGCACGGCATTAGTTGTGCGGGTATCGGAAGTGAAGAACTGGATGATGTGGTGATATTTGACGATGAAATCAGCAATAACAGTAAATATGTGTGCCTCTTCGATCCGCTGGATGGCAGCGCCAATATTGATGTAAATGTTTCTATAGGCACTATTTTCAGTGTATTCAGGAGGGTAACGCCAAAAGGAACTCCCGCAACCCAGGAGGATTTTTTACAGGCAGGAATTAAGCAGGTGGCTGCAGGATATGTTATTTATGGATCATCCACCATTTTAGTTTATGCCACCCGCAGGGGTGTGAATGGCTTTACGCTTGATCCTTCCATCGGCGAGTTTACGTTGAGCCATCCCAATATTACTTGTCCGCCATCAGGTAAGATTTACTCAGTAAATCATGGCAATTTTTTTAGGTATGAAGAGGGGGTTCAAAAGTATATAAATGCCTGCCAGCGCAAAGAAAAGGCAGAAGGTGGCCCTTATACTCAACGGTATATTGGCAGTATGGTAAGCGATGTACACCGCAACTTATTGAAAGGAGGTATTTTTATGTACCCGATTACAACAGATAAGCCCGGTGGTAAATTACGGTTGCTGTATGAATGCAGCCCGTTTGCATTTATCCTGGAAGTGGCGGGCGGACTGGCAACCGACGGCAAACAACGCATACTGGATATACAGCCAACAGCCATCCATCAGCGTACTGCTTTTTTTGCCGGCAGCAGGCTGATGATGGAAGAACTGGAAACCTATTATCCCATGCCGGTGGCAGGGGCCGATTGAGATGTACAATACAGGTAAATGATTCATTATGCAGGTGTCAGTTATCAAGTTTGAAGCGCAATATGCTGCTGATTTTAAACGGCTGAATGTAGAGTGGCTGGATAAGTATGAGTTGTCAGAGCCGGCAGATATTTCCATGCTGGAGAATTATCAACAGGAAATTTTAGATACCGGCGGTGCCATATTCCTTGCCAGGGTTGGAGAAGCAATTGTTGGCAGTGCAGCATTGATTCAGGAGAAGGAAGGCGAATTTGAACTGGCCAAGATGGCCGTGAGTGCTGCTTTCCAGGGCAAGGGTATCAGTAAGTTGTTGCTGGAAAAATGTTTGGCAGCAGCGGGGCAACTGGGGGCAAAGAAAATATACCTCGTATCGAACAGCAAACTCACAAAGGCAGTTTCCCTGTATGAAAAATATGGTTTTAAACATGTGCCGGTGATTGACAATCATTACAGTAATGCGGATGTGCGAATGGAGATGATATCCACCCCCTCCGCCCTCTAAAAGGGGGAGCAAGGGCAAGAGTTCAAAATTTGAAGTGTTTGCTGAGCAGCAGAGTGTGAGCGTTATTGCTGGGCAAAGAACAAATGATCGTGTGGAAGAATGAATGTTCAGTTATAGGTTGAAGCACCGCTCCCCCGCCTTTAGGAGAGGGAGAAGGCGGTGAGGTTAGCAAAGCTCAATAAAGAAATGCTGTACAGGTGAGTGAATCCCGAAAAATCGGGACAATCCAACGATGTTGCGCAAAGATTAACAACTGGTAACAAAAAATAAAAAATGCAAAACACCATCATTACCGTAAAAAATCTGAAAAAGAATTATGGCAGTTTTGAAGCCGTAAAAGGCATTTCTTTTGAGGTGTATGAAGGTGAAATATTTGGATTGCTCGGGCCAAACGGCGCCGGTAAATCCACCACACTGGAAATTATTGAAACCCTGAGAGAAAAGACAAGCGGCGAAATAATAGTGGATGGTTTGAACCTCGACAGCAATGCGGACAATATTAAAAAAATAATCGGGGTGCAGTTACAAACTTCCGGTTATTACCCGGGCCTGAACCTGGTGGAACTGATTTCACTTTTTTCGGGCCTGTATAACCAGCCGGTTGATGCAGGTGAGTTATTGAAACTGGTGAACCTGGAGGAAAAGGCAAAGAATAAGTACAAGGAACTGAGTGGCGGGCAGAAGCAACGCTTTTCTATAGCCACCACGCTGATCAATAAACCGAAAATCATATTTTTAGATGAACCTACCACCGGGCTTGATCCGCAGGCCAGGCGCAATTTATGGCAACTCATCAAAGATATCCGGGCAAAGGGTACCACGGTCATCATCACCACCCATTACATGGATGAAGCCGAACAATTATGCGACCGGATCGCCATAATGGATGAAGGAAAAATAATTGCATTAGCTTCGCCGGATAAATTGATCGACGACCTGGTTGCAACCGGCTTTGAAAGGCCCAAACAGGTAAAAGCGGCCAACCTGGAAGATGTATTCATCAAGCTGACGGGGAAAGAAATTAGGGACGAATAATTTTTAAACAATATAAAATAAGAAAAAACAATGAAACCATTTTTTTTGATTGTGAGTGTATCGCTACTTGCGTCATCTGTCAGTGCACAGAAACCTATGAAAACGGGTGGAATAAAACCAGCCCCGGCAAAAGTTGACACTACTAAGCCTAAACTGGCCCCGGCCTATTTAAAATCATCCCTTGATTCCTTTAGCTATGCCCTCGGTATGAACATTGGTAATAATTTGAAACAGCAAAATATTGTAAAAATAAATACCGTTGCCATGCAGAAGGCATTGGATGATGTGTTTAAAACAAAAGCGGTTGCCCTTACCGAACAGGAGGCCAATACCGTGATACAAAGACGACTACAAGCCAGCGCTTCAGTAAAATCCGATGCAGAAAAAGCAAAAGGTAAGTCGTGGTTGGCTGCAAATAAAAAACGCCCCGGTGTAATCACCTTAAAAAGCGGGTTGCAATATGAAGTGATTTCCAAAGGTGATTCTTCATCTGCCACACCAAAACTGCAGGACACGGTGGTGGCCCATTACGCAGGAAGCCTCACTAACGGAAAAGAATTTGATAACTCATACAAAAGAGGTGAACCGTTGACCATTCCGGTTGGTGGCGTTATTAAAGGCTGGACCGAAGCATTGCAACTGATGCATATTGGTGATAAATGGAAAGTGTTTATTTCAAGCGAACTGGGTTATGGAGACAGGGGAGCAGGCGCTGATATTCCCGGTGGTGCCACATTGATGTTTGAAATGGAGTTGCTGGGCATTAAACCTGCCGCTACCATAGCTGCTCCGCTGGAAGAAATTAAAAAGGAGAATTAATTTGCCGGATACTCGTGGTAGCATGAGCATGCAATTTGTGAATGGTGAATGGTCAATTGTCAATTGTCAATCAATGACGTTTTGTTAAGGTTGGTGGGGACACCAACCTTAACAAAACGTCAGCCGTGGCGGGTGTCCCCACCCGCCACTTGAGATTTAACTAACTAAACGACATGGAATGGTGAATGTTCAATGGTCAATAATTCACCATTCACCATTCACATTTTATCTAACGGTATACAATCATAAAATAGACCAGCATGGAAGATCTTCGCTATCCAATTGGTAAATATGAGCAACAGCCTTTTTCCGCAAAGCAATTAAAAGAATGGTCGATTGATATCCAATTTTTGCCGCAGCATTTGGAAAATGCGGTGTTGAATTTAGATGAAGCACAATTGGAGAGGCCTTACCGGGACGGGGGCTGGACAATAAGACAGGTAGTACATCATGTTGCGGACAGCCACATGAATGCATACATCCGTTTTAAGCTGGCACTCACAGAAGATAACCCTACCATCAAACCCTATGATGAAGGAGCCTGGGCCAATCTTGCAGACACAAAAATTGTCCCCATCAATATTTCTTTAACCTTACTGCATGCGCTGCACGTAAGATGGATGGAAGTGGTACAATCCATTAAAGAAGAAGAATGGAACAGAACCGTGTTTCATCCGGAACATCAAAAAGTTATGACACTATGGTACCTGCTTGGCTCTTATGCCTGGCATGGAAGGCATCACACGGCCCATATAATTTCGCTCAGGGAACGGAACGGATGGAATTAGTGATCAAGGTTGGCGGGTTGAGGGTTCTATAAGTTGAGGGGTTGACTTACAAGAACTCATTACTGATCACTCATCACTATTCACCTGCTCCCTAATTCTGTAAAACAATTAACCAATTAACCAAGTGAACTGGAAAAAGCTGTCATCCGGGTACATCTCCCGGCATCAATATTTCACGGCCCGGAAAGACACTTGTGAAATGCCTGATGGAACCATTGTTCCTGAATATTTTGTAGTGGAACTTCCATTGACGGTTTGTGCGATGGCCGTAACTGATAAAAATGAAGTAGTAATGGTGAGGCAGTACCGTCACCCTGTAGAAGCTGCGATACTGGAAATACCCGGTGGTTTTGTGGATGCGGGAGAAGACCCAATGGTTGCAGTGGCGAGAGAACTGCTTGAAGAAACAGGGTTTGAATTTTCAAACATCGACTATGTGGGCAAAGTAGCAGCCAATCCCGGGGTATTGAACAACTACACCCAGTTGTTTTTAGCCACCGGCGGTAAAAAAATATCCGGGCAAACCCTCGATCACCAGGAGGATATTGAAGTGCTGCTGATCCCGATAGAAGAAGTGAGGACAATGTTGCAACGGAACGAATTTGTACAGGCCCTGCATGTTTGCTGTATGATGTATGCTTTTCAAAAATTAGATGCCGCTGCAACTCACTAAGAGCAATATCTGTATCAATAAAAATGGCTGCCCGGTTGAGCAGCCATTTTATTACCAGTAATTTCTTTTTATTGTTCGTCTAATGAAATCGAATAATCATATAAAGAATCATATCCCGGGTAAAAGCCGCTGATGGTAACCGTTTTAGATCCACCGATGGCTTTCGACATTTCGTCTGTATTCCTAACGTCCTTATCGTTCACTTTTACAATCACAAAACCATCCCTCATTCGTGTCTGGTCTTTTAAAGCGCCCTCAATTATTTTCTTTACAATCACGCCTCCCGGCACCCCGAATTCCCTGGCTTTTTTCACATCCAGGTTAGTAAAGTCTGCACCCAGTTTTGAAAGGGCTGTGTGATCTGATTTTACAATATCAAAAGTGCCCATTTTGTTTTTTAATGTAGCCGACGTGGTATAGTCTTTTCCATTTCTCGAATACAGGATGGATACTTTGTCGCTTGGTTTGTACCGGGTCACCAGTTCCTGCAATTCCGATGGCAGGGTAACATCTACGCCATTTAAACTTTTGATGATATCGCCTTTTTTTAAACCGGCTTCCAGTGCGGCACTTGACGACGCAACATCTGTGATCACCAGGCCATCGCCGTTGTAATTCAAATTTAATTTTTGTTTCTGTTCTTCAGGAATATCATTTGTGTTTACCGTGGACACCCCTAAGAAGCCCCGTTGCACATTGCCGTATTTTATAATGTCGTCCACCACTTTTTTTACAATGTTCACAGGAATGGCATAAGAGTAACCGGAGTAATACCCTGTTGGAGAGGCGATGGCCGAATTAATACCCACCAGCACGCCACTGGTATTAATTAAAGCACCACCACTGTTGCCCTGGTTTACCGCTGCATCCGTCTGGATAAAAGATTCTACCGGTGAATTATTTTTGCTTCCTTTATTCAAATTAAGGCTCCTGGCTTTGGCGCTTACAATACCGGCAGTAACGGTGGTCTCTAAATTTAAAGGATAGCCGATTGCCAATACCCACTGGCCAATTTTTACATCATCCGAATTACCGTATAATAAAAAGGGCAACGCTTTCGCATCAATTTTTATCACCGCTAAATCATACGCCGGGTCCGATCCAACCACTTTGGCAGTATAAGATTTTTTATTGCTGAGAGTTACAGTCAGTTCATCTGCATTTTCCACCACGTGGTTGTTGGTTACGATATAACCATCTTCGCCAATAACAACGCCGGAACCGGAAGCTCTTTGTTCAGGAACATAACCATTTCCCCTTCCAAAGAACTGGCTAAACAGGTCATCATCAAACAGTTCGCCAAATGGGTTGGCAGGGCGTTGATTCCTGCCTAAATTATTACTCACCTGTTTGGCGTTGGTTTTAGTTTTAATGTGCACCACCGCAGGCAATGCTGCTGCTGCAGGTTGTGTGAAATCTACTGCTCCCGGCGGCAGGTTATTTTCATTCAGGCCTGCCAGCTTATAATTGGAGGGGATACTGCCAGCCTGCTGCCCTGCATACGTGTTATTATTTTGTACAAATTTTGCGTAACTCCACACAACACCGAGTGCAGTTAAAGCACTGAGGGTGATGGTGAATAATGCTTGTTTCAGTTTCATCTGTTGTAATTTTTTAGTTTTCTAAGTTTTTCAAGTATAAACAATTGTCAATTTCTGTGCCTGACAGCACAAAGTAACGCTGCACTGCCAAAATGAGATTTACCACCCGGCACCTTTAACAATTAATTAGTAACACTTTCGTAGATCAATTATAAAGATAATAAAAACTGCACAGTATCCACGCCATCGGCATAATCAACCAGGCCGGGACTTTGAGCGTTTCCAAACGGTACATCAAGCCCTGTTATACACTGCACATCCCTATTGTTCCTTAACCCGGTGACTACGGCTTCCAAATCATTGTAAAAGCTGTAATTCAACTGGCTGATGGGAGAAAAAATAGATTCATTCTCCACGAGCAGGGTCGTTTCATTGGTCATGTAAAACCGGTTATTCATTATCTGTACAGACAAATTATAGTCGTAATTGTTCCGGTATTTATGATGATCGGCAAAATATTTATATGCCTCAAAAGATTGCAGCAGGGGTAAAAAATCATACCCTTCCGGTACATAGATCTTTGTGACATTTCTGCATCCTAATCCAAAATAGGAATGGATATCATCTGACAATTTTTCAAGTGCTGCTTTTGATTCGTTGCCCTTTATTAATGCAACCGAGGTGCGGTTTCGCCTGATGATGCTGGGGTATTTGGAAAAATAGTAATCAAAATAAACAGCACTGTTATTGCTGCCGGTTGCTATATAGGCATCGCAGCCTTTGAGCATGCCTGCAAAGCTTACCTTGTTCTGCAATGTCACTTCCCATTGGTAAAGTTTCTTCATCAGGTGTTTCAACAAAACGTCATCTTTGGAAGAAAGTTTTATTGTTTGACTATGCCCGGTAATAAACACAGATAAAAAATCATGAAAGCCCACCAACGGTATATTGCCAGCCATTACAATGCCCACATTTTTTGCAATCACATTGTCATCAATATGGTAATGCTGAGCCCATTCACTTAACTCCTTTTCATCTAAAAACCTGTCAATAATATTCTTTACGGAAAGATCGATGAATTCGGGTGTGAACCATCCATTTACCGCCGTTGCCTGTTGTTTTGCTTCCTGCCATTCATTGCCGTTTTCCTGTAAATATTTTTTCAGTTCCAATAATAATGCAATTCTATTTTGTAATTTCATCCTGATAAACTTATTTTGTAATTGCAAATTTCGCATTAACAAATTTCTAAATCAAAAGTAATGGCAATAAAGATAACAGACGAATGTATCAACTGCGGGGCATGTGAACCAGAATGTCCGAACAATGCAATTTATGAAGGCGGTGTGGAGTGGGCCATTGCAGATGGGACCACTGTGAAGGGAACTTTTACACTATTGGATGGCACGGTGGTGGACAGTGACACCCGTAATGCTCCAGTAAGCACAGACATTTATTATATTACACCAAATAAATGTACAGAATGCCAGGGCTTTCATGAAGAGCCGCAATGTGCCGCTGTTTGCCCGGTAGATTGTTGTGTGCCGGATGAAATGTACCAGGAAACGGTTGATCAGTTGCTGGCGAAGAAAGCGATCTTACATATCTAACCTGCAATACAGAAGGTAAAAATTTTTAACGAAAGCCTTTCAAAGGCTTATTTAGGCAGGTGATATTTCCTGCATCACGGCGAGGGTATTGCAAAATACTTTCGCCCTTTTAATTTCGTAAAAACTGTAGTTTTACATACTACATGAATATTAGCATATGAAATTTGTTTTACCGTTGTCTTTTTTAGGTTGCTTGTTTTTTTCCTGTTCCGGTAAAAAGGAGCAAGCGGTGGACACGGTTAGTTTGCAGATAGAGATCATGGACACCGACCGGGCCTTTTCTGCCATGAGCAAGACCAGCGGTTTACGGAATGCTTTTCTTGATTTTATTGACAGCAATGGGGTATTGCTTCGGCCCGGTAACCTGCCACTAACAGGAGGTAATGCGATGGACTTTATCAGCCAGAGCAACGATTCTGCATTTACCATGATCTGGGAACCCAAAACCTCCAGCATAGCCTCGGCAGGTGATTTGGGTTATACCTACGGAGTATATTCTATTAAGCCTGCTGCTTCGGATACTGTTTTTTACGGCACGTATGTTACAATTTGGAAACGCCAACCCAACGGCAAATGGAAATTTGTGTTGCAATCTGCTAATGACGGGGTAGAGTAGTTTGAAGTTGGTGGCTTATCACTCATCACTCCCAACTGATTACTGATCACCCATCACTCAACTCTTAATTAAACCCCAAAATCCCCCAAAGATTAAAGTATTTTCGTTTCTTTGTCAAAACAACCCTTTTATTGCAAACTGATGAATAAAACAATTGCGTTGGTTACGGGTGGATACTCCGGTGAATCGGTGATCTCATACAAAACAGCAGCAACCATAGAACAACATCTTGACATTGCCCGGTGGAATTACTATACGATAGACATCAACCCGGCAGGATGGTTTTATACCTCCCCGGAAGGAGTGAAAATTACTGTTGATAAGAATGATTTTTCTTTAACGATCGATGGTAAAAAGATATTATTTGATGCTGTATTGATTGCCCTGCATGGCACCCCTGGTGAAGATGGAAAACTGCAGGGATATTTTGACTGCCTTAAGATTCCCTACACCTCCTGCGATGCAGCCACGTCGGCCTTAACTTTTAATAAACGCTACACAGTGGCAGTGGCAGCTTTTGGCGGGGTGAAGGTGGCTAAATCAATGCACCTGTTTAATGATATTGTGGTGAGGCCCGAAGAGATTTTGAAGGAATTGAACCTACCTGTTTTTGTAAAGCCCAATAATGGGGGCAGCAGTATCGGTATGAGCAAAGTAAATGATGCCGCCGACCTGCAAAAAGCACTGGATAAAGCTTTTGCTGAAGACAGCCAGGTGCTGGTGGAGGAATATATTAAAGGGCGTGAGTTTACCATCGGCGTTTTTAAATCGAAGGCGAACATTATTGCTTTGCCAATGACAGAAGTAATTTCTAAAAAAGAATTTTTTGATTACGAGGCAAAATATGAAGGCGCAAGCGAAGAAGTAACCCCTGCCAATGTGGAAGAAGCCATTGCTGAAAAAATAAGGACCGCTGCAAAAAAAGCTTACAGCATTTTTAACTGCAGGGGAGTGGTAAGGATCGATTTTATTTATGATGAAGCCAGTGGCCACCCCTTTATGCTCGAGATAAATACAGTGCCGGGGCAAAGTGAAGCCAGTATTGTACCACAGCAAGTGAAGGCAATGGGATGGAGCTTAAAGGAATTTTACAGTGCTTTGATAGAAGCGTGTTTTTAAAACTCATTTCCTTGTTTGAAGTTCGATGTTTGATGTTGGGCGTTTGTAAATCAGCAGGGGCCTTCAAATGAATGAACTCAAACTTTAAACCTTAAACTTCAAACCTCGAACCCCGAACTTATAATTACAACGAATGTTCAAATTCATAACAAACAGGCCTTTTTGGGTGAACTTATTAGTGGCCGCAGTGCTGGCTTTTTTGATGATATTTTTAACGCTGCAGTTATTAGGCTGGATAACCAAACATGGTGAATACCTTACCGTTCCTGCCGTAGCAGGCAAAAGTACCAATGAATCAATCGCATTATTGGAGAGCAAAGGTTTTGAAGTGGTGATCCAGGACTCTGTGTATACGGACACAATAAGGCGTGGTATTGTTATCAAGCAACTGCCCGATGCCAATTCTACTGTAAAAGTTAACCGCACGGTTTTTTTAACCGTTAACCGTTATATTCCGCCAATGATCGTAATGCCGTTGCTTGAGGGCAAACCGTTTAATTTTGTGCTCGATATTTTAGAGCGCAGCCACCTGAAACTGGGGGATACTACTTACCGGCCAGATTTTGCGAAGGGTACCGTGATAGAGCAGCAATACAACGGGCGCAGGATCGCTTCCGGGGCAAAGTTACAATGGGGCAGCCGCATATCACTTGTCATCAGCGGCGGTGTAGATGATGCCATCAACAATGTGGTACCTGATTTATTTGGGATGACCTACGGGGAGGCTAAAGCCGAATTAGACAGCCTCGGCGTTTTAATTTCGCTGGTGGTAAGCCCGGATGTAAAAGACACAATGAGTGCCTACATCATTAAACAGCGCCCCCCGCATTTAGATGATAACAATCGCCTCGTATATATCAAACCCGGAATGGTAATGGATATATGGCTGGGCCCGGTAAAGATCAATTTAACCGACTCGATAGAAAATAAAAACAATACCAGTAAGGAAGAAAAAAAATAAACATTATGAATACGATTACTGTTGAAGAAGTAAAAACAAGATTAGATGCAGGTGAACAATTACACATAGTAGATGTTAGGGAGCCGCATGAAAATTCCGAGTTTAATATTGGCGGCTTATTGTTGCCGTTAGGAAAAGTACAAACGATGCAATTAGATGAATTAGACAACCTGAAAGAGGAAGAAGTGATTGTATATTGCAGAAGTGGTAACCGAAGTGGCCAGGCCTGCCAGGTACTGGAGATGGCGGGATTTAAAAACACGAAAAATTTAATTGGTGGTATGCTGGAGTGGCGGGATAAATTTAAAGTATAACGATAAACATTTTAAACAAAATATAAACCGGGTACGCTGTTGCCTTTTTATTCCATGGAGATAAAAGATGCAGGATATAAAACCGTACTCTATCTGCCACCACATCCTTTCATTTCTTAATCATAAATTTAACCAGCTATGAAAATTATTATTTTTAGTGTGTTTGTTTTTTTCTTTGCCCCACATTGTTTATCTGCACAGGGAGCAGCGAAAGCTGTTTATTTTGAATTGGGAGGACCAGGGCTGGCATCAGCAAATTATGATATGCGCTTTAATAATAAACAGGATGGCCTTGGTTTTAGAGTTGGCATCGGAGGCTTTAGTATCGATCAAACAAGTGCCCTTTTTATACCAGTGGGTTTAACTTATCTTATCGGAAAAGACAACAAAAATTATTTCGAACTGGGTGGAGGCGCCACTTATGTTTCCCTGAGTGAGGATGGTTATTATAACGACACGGATAACAATTTTAATTCATCCTTTGGCCATTTATATTTTGGCTACCGCCTGCAGCCAAAAGAAGGCGGTTTCCTTTTCAGGGCGGGGATAAATCCTATTTTTAATAGAAGTGGTTTTGTTCCCTATTATGCAGGCATATCTTTTGGGTATAAATTTTAAAAACTAAGAAAAACAGCGTACTTTTTAAACCCAGGCAGCATTCAATTGTAATTAGCCAGCGGCAACAATATTTCAATTGTTGTTGATTTGCCAATGTTCAATAAAAATTCAACCGGTGAAATTTTACGCCGGATTGCAATGGATGCCCCGGTGAGGATTTGTGCAAAGCTGCTGTGCCGGAGCAGGAATGCCCGGCCAGCCAGCCATTCGAACGGGGAAAGCCCGATCCCCAAAGCAGTGTTGTTGAACCACGATGATTTTATTCCGTGGAAAAGGGGCGTGTTTTTATAATTTCATGCCCCAACCCCTAAAGGGGCTTAAAAGCATAAGTTATCTTATTTAGATAAAGCTGAATAGCATGCGTTCCAGTTTTTGAATATGCGTTACAGTTTGAAATAAACAGGCACTTTGAACATTGATAATTCGTGTAAATCTGTGCAATTTGTGGCTAAAGTAAAAAAGAGCACACGGAAATTTAAATAACGATCAGCAGCCAATTTTTTATAACCGTTTTTATATGGTAAATTTTATTTATGAGAAAATTCCTCGACGAAAATTTTATCCTGCATAATAAAACAGCACAACAGTTATACCACGATTTTGCAAAGCAGATGCCGGCGATTGATTACCACAATCACCTACCACCCGACCAGGTTGCGAATGATATTAATTTTCAAAACCTCACGCAGGTATGGCAGTATGGGGATCATTATAAATGGAGGGCCAGGCGGACTAACGGGGTACATGAAAGTTACTGCACCTGCGATAAATCAGACTATGAGAAATTTTAAAAAGGGGCAGAGACAGTACCCTACACATTCCGCAACCCACTTTACCACTGGACGCATTTAGAACTCCAGCGCTACTATATCATCGATAAAATTTTATCTGCTGATACCGCAAAAGAAATTTATGAAGAGGCTTCTGCAAAATTGCAGACACCGGAATATTCTGTCCGTAACCTGTTGAGTAAAATGAACGTACAGGTGTTGTGTACAACAGACGATCCCACCGATTCGCTGGAACACCATCAGAAAATAAAAGCAGACGGTTTTGAAATAAAAATATTACCGGCTTACCGTCCGGATAAGGCAATGAATGTGGATGATCTTGCCAGTTTTAATGCCTATGTAACTAAAGTTGAAGCAGCTTCAAATATTGCCGTTACCGATTATTCAGATTATTTAAAAGCACTGAGAAACCGCCATGATTTTTTTGCAACGATGGGCTGCCCGGTTTCCGACCATGGGCTGGAAGTGATCTATTCCGAAGATTATACAGATACAGAAATAAAAAACAGTTTTGATAAGATTCGTGGGGGCAACCCATTGAGCTATGAAGAGAACTTGAAATTTAAGTCTGCCATGCTGTTCGAATTTGCCAAATGGGACCATGAAAAAGGATGGGTACAGCAATATCACCTTGGCGCACTAAGAAATAACAATGGCCGCATGATGCAGTCACTGGGTGCAGATACCGGGTGGGATTCCATTGGTGATTTTTCACAGGGAAGAGCCATTGCTAAATTCTTAAATAAATTAGACAGCACAGATCAACTGGCAAAAACTATTTTATATAATCTTAATCCTGCCGACAATGAATTGATGGCAACCATGATCGGTAATTTCAATGATGGATCGGTGGCTGGCAAAATTCAGTTTGGTTCGGGCTGGTGGTTCCTGGACCAGAAAGATGGCACGGTAAAGCAAATGAATGCTTTGTCAAATATGGGACTGCTGAGCCGTTTTGTAGGCATGCTCACAGACAGCAGGAGCTTTATGAGTTATCCCCGCCACGAATATTTCAGGAGGATACTTTGCAATATGTTTGGAGAAGAAATAGAGAATGGTGAACTGCCGCATAACATTGAATGGGTAGGGAAGATCATACAGGATATCTGTTACAATAACGCAAAAAAATACTTCGATTGGTAAAATCAAAAGTATTGTGTTTTGGGGAGCTCTTATTACGCATATCTCCTGCTGCTGGCCATGCTGCAATGGAGAAGCAACCAATGATGTTATACGTAGGCGGTGCTGAAGCAAATGTGGCAACGGCGCTGGCAGGATGGGATGTTCCCGTAAAATACTGCACAGTGCTGCCGGATAATTTTATGAGCAGGCACATGCTGCATTACCTGGAATACAAAGGCATTTATACTTCTTCCATTTTATTTTCGGGTAGCCGTATCGGTTTGTATTATTTAGAGCGGGGCGCCGACCTGAAAGGTAGCATGGTATACGACAGGGAACGTTCTTCTTTTTCTGAATTGAAAAGAGGAATGATTGACTGGGACCGGTTGCTGGCCGATGTATCCTGGTTTAATTTTTCTGCCATCAGCCCGGCATTGAATCAACACGTGGCAGACGTTTGCCTCGAAGCGCTGGAAGCCGCCGCTAAAAAAAATATTACTATTTCTGTTGACCTTAACTACCGATCCCGGCTTTGGAAATACGGACAGGAACCATCAAAGGTTATGCCCGAACTGGTGAAGTATTGCCATGTGGTGATGGGTAATATTTGGAGTGCCAATACACTGCTGGGTACTTCGATAGACCATGCAATTCATGATAAGAAAAGTAAGCAGGCCTACCTTGACCATGCACAAAAAATCTCGGAAGAAATCATCGACCTTTTTCCCAATTGTAACACAGTAGCTAATACATTTCGTTTTGATGGCGACGCCAATCATATTTTATATTACACCAGCTTACTGCACGAAGGAAAACAGTTGGAATCCCCGGAATTTACCTGCCAGGGGGTAGCCGACCGATCGGGCAGTGGCGACTGTTTTATGGGCGGCCTTATTTATGGCCTGTACAACCAGCATGAACCCCGGGAAGTGCTCAATTATGCTACTGCCGCGGCTTTTGGAAAGTTGCAGGAGTTTGGCGATGCCACCGGGCAGGATGCGTTGACCATCTCCCTTATAGGCAATAACGTGACATAGTGGTGTGCTAATTGTAAAAATGGGGGGATTCATGAGTGGTCAATAGTCAATCAATTTCGTTTAGTGAAGGCACAAAATTTAATTGCACTATCCTTTATGGCAGTGCAATTAAATTGTTCTTCTTTTCGGGCTTCAGCCCAAATAATGTTTGGGCTAAAGCCTGATTTGATTAAGTAAATTTGAAGTGTTACAAAATCGTAGCACTTTGTAATTCTGTTTTTTGATCAAAATTAATTGGGGCTATACCTGTGACAGTTAAATCTATTTTTGTTTTATTTTCTATCTGGCCAAACTTAGGTGCATAATAATAATCTATGTCTGAAGTTATTGTGTAAGGTTCCGGTATCCCACTAACCGAAAGTGTTGTTTTTACATCCACCACATCGGTATACGTAATTCCATTTACAATTTTGGTAATTCCTTTTTGTTCAATCTTATTGCTGAGCGTTAAGCTGATGGTAAATACGGATATGGTTACGGGGGAGGTTTGGGTCCAGGTATCACCGGCAGCAGCATTGTCTTTCAGGTATAACACCTCTACATATCCACCGCCCAATGCATCCGGTAGTTTTCTGTAGGTATAATAATCACTTCCGGTAATATTGTAATATTCAGATCCGCCGCTGCTATTGGTAAACACTTTGTATATTTTTGAGTTAATGGTAGTATCGCGGGCAGTGGCAGTAATGCTGTAAATGGAGGTAACAGGGATGGTAGAGGGGTTATCGACCTGTTTGTAATTCCAGATGCTGCCGGTAGTAAGGCTCATGAATTTTACAGCAGGAGCTGGGGTACCTTCTTCTTTTTTGCAAGAAATAGCGAGAACCGGCAGCATAATAATTGCCCAAAAACTAGATTTATTCATAAAATATTTGTTTTAAGGGGTAAATATCTGATTTTTTTCCTAATAATTAAATTAATCCTCTTACATTTGCAATCCAAAAATATGGCTAAACAGGCACTTATTAAACAAGACGGTACAATTCTGGAAGCGCTTAGTAATGCTATGTTCAAGGTGAAGCTTGAAAACGGGCATGAAATACTGGCTACCATTTCAGGGAAAATGAGGATGCACTATATCCGTATTTTACCAGGAGACAAGGTGGGCGTGGAGATGAGCCCTTATGATTTGACAAGGGGCAGGATAATTTTCAGGTACAAATAAGCACAGCCGGTTGTAATAACCGGTTATTGATAATAATAAGAAAATACTACTACAATGAAGGTTAAAGCTTCGATCAAGAAAAGAAGTGTTGATTGCAAAATCGTTAGAAGGAAAGGCGTATTGTTTGTTATCAACAAGAAGAACCCACGCTTCAAGCAGCGGCAAGGGTAATTTAATCGGCAATGTGCAATAAACAATTTGCAAAGCGCCAACGTTTTTTGCTAAACAACAAGTAAACAATAAATAAATAAACTAATAAGATGGCTCGTATTGCCGGTATAGATTTACCAAAACAGAAAAGAGGCGAAATTGGACTTACCTATATATTTGGTATAGGTCAGTCAACTGCCCGTTATATTTTAGACAAAGCTGGTATCAGCTATGATAAAAAAGTAAATACGTGGGATGATGATGAGCAGACGGCTATCCGTAACATCATAAACAACGAATTTAAAACGGAAGGTGCCCTGCGTAGTGAGGTGCAGATGAATATTAAGCGTTTGCTGGATATTGCCTGCTACCGTGGTTTGCGTCATCGAAAGGGATTACCGCTTCGTGGTCAGCGTACCCGTACCAACAGCCGTACCCGTAAGGGCAAGCGTAAAACAGTTGCCGGTAAAAAGAAGGTAGCTAAGAAATAATAATACCTGGATTTGCAAATTTGCATTCATGCAAATTTGCAAATTTCATTTATACGACTTATATCAATTTGAAACAGCGCCGGATAGCCGGGTAAGTCAGCAGGAGGGTTGTTTCAGTCCCGGTTAAAATCGGGATAATTTTTCAACAGATTACCTATTTTAAATTTAACATGGCAAAAGCACAAGGCGGAAAAGCCGCAACCGGCAAAGCAGCCGCTAAGAAAAGAATCGTAAAAGTAGACAGTTACGGAGATGCACACATCGTTGCAAGTTTCAACAACATCATTATCAGTTTAACCAACAAAAGCGGCCAGGTAATTTCCTGGAGCAGCGCTGGTAAAATGGGTTTTAAGGGAAGTAAGAAAAATACACCTTATGCAGCCCAGATGGCAGCAGCAGATGCAGCTAAAGTAGCGGTAGATGCTGGTTTGAAAAGAGTAGATGTGTTCGTTAAAGGACCAGGTTCGGGCCGTGAAGGTGCTATCAGGTCTTTATCGCAATCAGGTATTGAAGTAAACATGATCAAAGATGTTACGCCGTTACCACACAATGGTTGCAGGCCTCCAAAGAAGAGAAGAGTATAACGCCTCTTTCCCCTAAAGGGGGATTTGGAGTTTAATAATAGAGAGTTTATACCATTTTAATAACCGGGTGCATTATTCATTTTAAGATTTTTATAATGATGCACCGTCACTAAAAAATCAAATAACAACAATGGCACGGTACACAGGTCCCAAAACAAAGATCTCCAGGATATTTGGAGAGCCTATCACAGGCAACGGAAAATGGTTAACTAAGAACAGTAACCCTCCCGGAATGCACGGAGCAAACCGTAAACGTAAAACTTTAGGCGAATACGCTTTACAGTTACGTGAAAAGCAAAAAGCAAAATACACCTATGGTTTGCTGGAAAAACAATTCCGCAGAACATTTGATGAAGCTGCAAGGCGCAAAGGTGTTACAGGTGAAAACCTGATCAAGTTACTGGAAGCCCGTTTGGATAACACAGTTTTTCGTTTGGGTATCGCACCAAGCCGCCAGGCTGCACGCCAGTTAGTTAGTCACAAACACATTACTGTTGACGGAGAAGTGGTAAACATTCCTTCCTATTCTTTAAAACCAGGCCAGGCTATTGGTTTAAAAAATAAGAGTGCTGTAAACGCTTCCATTACCGGGTTTGTTCGTGGAAAGAATGCCAAATTCAATTGGTTGGATTTTAACGAAACTGAACTGAAAGGTACTTTCATTGCTTATCCTGAAAGGGAAAGTGTTCCGGAGAATATCAAGGAGCAGTTGATTGTGGAATTGTACTCTAAGTAAAGCCCCACCTAAATCCTCCCCCCAAAGGGAGGACTTTGAGAGAGCGTTATAAAAGATGCAGTCTGCTGAGAAAGTACAAGTGAGTGACACAACGATGTTGAGGAAAGCTGAAAAAGTCGGTAACAATAACTACTAACAAAAATTAAACGTTTAATATGGGCATTTTAAATTTCGTAAAACCTGACAAGATTGTTCTTCAAAAAGCTACTGATTTTGAAGCCCAGTTTGAGTTTCGTCCGTTAGAACCAGGATATGGCGTAACGATCGGTAATGCATTACGCAGGGTATTGCTTAATTCCCTGGAAGGATATGCAATCATCGGTATCAACATTGTTGGTGCTGATCACGAGTTTGCAACCATTAAAGGGATTACAGAAGATGTAACCGAAATAATTCTTAACCTAAAGCAGGTGCGCTTTAAAAAGAAAGTAGACCATGAAACAAGTGTAGAAAAAATTACGCTTTCTATAAAAAACAAAACTGAATTTACTGCAGGGATGATTGGAGAAGCCTCACCAGCCTTTGAAGTAATGAATCCTGAATTAGTGATCTGTGTAATGGACAACACCGCTAAACTGGATATTGAAATCAGCATTGGCAAAGGCCGCGGATATGTACCGGCTGAAGACAACAAAGAAAAGAATGCACACTTTGGATACATTGCAACCGATTCTATTTTTACACCGATCAAGAATGTAAAATATACGATTGAAAATACCCGTGTGGAACAGCGTACGGATTTTGAAAAACTCATCATGGAAGTGGTTACCGATGGTACCATTCACCCGGAAGAAGCAGTGAAGCAAGCCAGCCGTATCCTGATCCAGCATTTGATGATCATTACAGATGAGAACATCACGTTCGATACCAAAGAAGATAAAAAAGAAGACCTGGTGGATGAACAAACTTTGCAATTGCGTAAAGTATTGAAGACGCCGCTGGAAGACCTCGACCTTTCTGTACGTGCCTTCAATTGCTTAAAAGCAGCTAAGATCAATTCATTAAGTGAGTTGGTACAGTACGAGCAGGAAGACCTGATGAAATTCAGGAACTTTGGCCAGAAATCTTTGAGCGAAATTGAGCAGGTGCTGAATGAAAGAGGTTTAGGTTTTGGAATGGATTTGAGTAAGTTAAAATTAGACGACGAGTAACAATTAGCTAATTAGCCAATGTGCTAATCTGCTAATGATTTTACCAACGCTAATAATCTTTTGAATTGAAGGAATTAGCACATTAGCAAATCAGCACATCAGCACATTTATAATAAGTACTCCACAAATCCTGACACGGTGTGGGGGAATTTAAAACAATAATGTCATGCGTCACGGAAACAAAAACAACAACCTCAGCAGAACTGCTTCCCACAGGAAGGCTTTGCTGATGAACCTGGGTTGCCAGTTGATCACTCACAAAAGAATTACCACTACTTTGGCCAAGGCTAAGGCATTGCGTAGTTATATTGAGCCACTGATTACCAAAACAAAAAATACGGAGAGCAAAGAATCCATCATGCACAATCACCGTGTGGTGTTTAGCTACCTGAATGATAAGTTAGCAGTAAAAGAATTGTTTACTGTTGTAGCTCCTAAAGTTGCAAGCCGCCCGGGTGGTTATACCCGTATCATTAAGTTGGGTGCAAGAACCGGTGATGCTGCTGAAATTGCGATGATCGAACTGGTTGATTTCAACGAGATCTATGGTAAGGGCATTGCTAAAGATACAGCTGCTGAACCAGCAAAGAAAACAAGACGTAGTGGTGGAAAAAAGAAAGCTGAAGAAGCTTCTGAAACTTCGGAAGGTGCAGCGGCCCCTACTTTTAAAATGAAGGCTGCGAAAGCTGATGACCTTAAAATGATTGAAGGAATAGGTCCTAAAATTGCTGAAGCGCTTACTGCTGCTGGAATTGTTAGTTTTTCTGATTTGGCTGCAGCTACTGCTGAAAATTTAAAGGAAATTTTGGAAGCAGCTGAAGGTAGCTTTAATGCTGCCGATTCAACTTCATGGCCTGAGCAAGCTCAATTGGCAGCTGAGGGTAAAATGGATGAACTTAAAGAATTGCAGGATAGATTAACCGGTGGAAGAGAAGCATAATTTGAATTAGAAATATTTATTAGAAGCAAACTGTAAAAAGTTTGCTTTTTTTGTTATTTTTTTATAGATTTTGGTTTATGAACTGTAGTTAATCGTTGCTGCTAACAGCGGTGCAGTAGACGTAGCGTCTATTGTTTAATAGCTTTTCGCATGAATTATTTTATAATGTTGAGAAATTATTTGTAGAATAACCCATTGAATTGTTTTCTTTGCAAAACTTATTTAAAAAAATGTCAGCTACAACTCAAAAAAAAATAGCTATTTTATTATTAGAGGATGGCACTTTAGTGTACGGGAAATCTTTTGGTAAAATAGGAACTGCAACAGGCGAGATCTGTTTTAATACGGGAATGACAGGCTACCAGGAAGTGTTTACTGACCCCAGTTATTATGGACAGGTACTCATCATGAACAATGTGCATGTGGGTAATTACGGGGTAAAGGAAACGGATGTAGAAAGCAATGGGGTAAAAGTAAAGGGGGTTATCGGTCGTAACCTGGAAGAACAGTATTCCCGTATGCTGGCGGAAGGTTCTCTGCAGGATTACTTTGAAAAGCAACATGTTGTGGCCATTGATGGGGTGGATACCAGGGCATTGGTGGCGCATATCCGTACTCAGGGGGCGATGAATTGTATCATTTCATCAGAGAGTTTAGATATGGATGTGTTGAAAAAGAGATTGAAGGAAGTACCATCCATGGCCGGACTTGAGCTGGCTTCGGTGGTATCAACAAAAGAACCTTATTTTTTGGGCAACCCGGAAAGCAAAACCAGGGTGGCGGTATTAGACTTTGGTGTAAAGAAAAATATTTTGAATTGTTTGGTGGAAAGAGGAGCTTATGTAAAAGTGCATAACGCTAAAACAAGTTTTGAAGAATTAGAGGCGTTTAAGCCTGCGGGTTATTTTATCAGTAATGGCCCCGGCGATCCCGAGCCAATGGAGTATGCTATCAAAACAGTGAAACAAATTTTAGCGGCCAATAAACCCCTGTTTGGAATTTGCCTTGGCCACCAGTTACTGGCCCTGGCAAGCGATATCCCCACTTTTAAAATGCACCACGGACACAGGGGATTGAACCATCCCGTGAAAAATATTATCACCGGCAAAAGTGAGATCACTACACAGAACCATGGCTTTGGTGTAAACCCTGAGGCTGTAAGGGCTTCAGCCAATGTGGAGATAACCCATGTAAACCTCAATGATGATTCGATAGAAGGGATCCGGATAAAAAATAAACGGGCATTTTCTGTTCAGTATCATCCGGAAGCAACACCCGGTCCGCATGACAGCCGGTATTTGTTTGATGATTTTATAGAAATGATCAATACGCCCTCCGCCCCCTAAAGCTGGAACTTTGATGCCTGCTTATCAATTATCTTTTGTTTATTTGTAAACAGAATTTTCCATTCTAAATTAAAAATTTCCCTTTGGGGGATAGGGGCATGAAAATAGCAATCATCAATGGGCCTAACCTTAACCTGCTTGGCAAACGGGAAACGAATGTATATGGCAACGAATCATTCGAGTCTTATTTTGAAAAGCTGAGCGCTGAATTTCCGGGGGAGCATTTTACCTATTTTCAATCCAATGTAGAAGGCGAACTGATCAATGAAATTCAAAGGGTGGGCTATTCTTTCGATGGCATCATTTTGAACCCTGGCGGTTATACGCACACCTCTGTTGCATTGGGGGATGCTATCGCTGCCATCACCACACCCTTAGTAGAAGTACATATTTCAAATATTTTCGGAAGGGAAGATTTCAGGAAGCTCTCGCATGTGTCTGCTAAAAGTGCAGGAGTTATCAGCGGGCTTGGATTAAAGGGGTATGCTTTGGCGGTAGCGTACTTTTTGAAATCGTGATATTTAAAAAAAACGAACTGCAGCAAATTTACTAACTGGTTGCGTCAATGGTTGCCGGTTACAGATAATTATCCTCTTTTTTGTTTCATTTTTTCTTTGCTGGTTACCTGATAGTGTATGTTGCCACCTGATAATTTTTTTGATGAAACGATGATAGCAGGCTTTGAAAGCCGGCTGTCATCATTGGATATCAAAAGGCTTCCCATGGCTCCGTACTGCAGGAGCTACCTGCAGTATATCATTCAGCATAGAAAATATTACTGCCGTATTTATGTACATATTCTTTCGCTTGCATTAGCGCATTCCCGCATGGAAAAAGAAAATACCTGCCTGGTGGATTACGGCGCAGGCAATGGTGTTTTGGGCATCTTTGCAAAATTTGCTGGCTTTCATCAAGTATTCATCAATGACATTACTCCTGATTTTTTACATGCTGCAAAGGAACTGGCTGCGGCGTTAAAGATTCCCGTAGATGGTTTTATTGAAGGAAATATTAATGAGGTGCAATCCTGTTTTTCTGTTGATAAACCCGGTTTGATAGTGGGTTCTGATGTAATAGAACATATTTACGATCTCGAAAATTTCTTTACCAGCATTCAGCAGATCAACCCGGCGATGACGACTGTTTTCACTACCGCATCCAATCCTTTTAACCCGGTAAAAGTGTGGCAGCTAAAGAAAATTCAGTTAAAAGATGAATTGCATGGCGGCTCGCTCGATGAAGACACGCTGTATGGAGAATTGCCCGAACCCTCCTTTATATCCACCCGAAAAATAATCATCCGGGACTACGCTGCGGGCTCACTCGATGAAACAGCGATTGATGCAATGGCTGCATCCACAAGGGGCCTTATTAAAAAAGATATTGAAAGCGCCGTGGATAGCTATACCAAAAATAAATTCCTACCCGTTATCCTGAATCACCCTACCAATACCTGCGATCCCACTACCGGGAGTTGGTCCGAAAGGTTAATGTCTTTACAGGAATATGAAAGCGTTTATGCTGCGGCAGGCTTTCGTGTATGTTGTTATAACGGATTTTACAACCAGTATGAGTCATCACTTAAAAGCAGGCTGATGCTTTTACTGAATAAATTAATTCCCTTTACGGGGCATCGGCTGGCACCATTTATTTGCCTGGTGGGTAAGCCAGTCAGGAAGTAATAGCAGCGGTTACTTCTTCACCAGGTTATTGATCATTCCGTTAAAAATGAAAAAATGAAAGGGCAGCATACTGTACCAATACAAGCGCCCCCACAAACCTTTTGGCCTGAAAGTGGCAGTTTGCCTGAGGTAGGGTTTGTTGTCTTTTTTCATGATCTTAAATTCAAGCCATGCTTCGCCGGGTAATTTCATTTCGGCAAACAGCAGCAACCGCTTATTTTCTTTATCGGCAATCAGCACCCGCCAAAAATCCAGTGCGTCGCCGGCATTGATATGTTCAGGATGGGTTCTGCCCCTTCTCAGTCCAACACCACCCACAAACTTATCCATCATACCACGAACTTTCCAAAGTTTGGTGCCATAATACCAGCCCCTTTCTCCGCCAATGCTCCAGATATTGGCAACAACAGTTTCAACGTTGCCGGTTATTTCCCGCCATTTTAAATCTTTATAACATCCAAATTCAGGCACCTGTACATAATCCATAATTTGCTGGTTGATACCGCTGCTGCTAAAAGAATCTTTCCAACTGCTGAGAACCATGTGTTGCTCAATTTTTTCAAAAGCAAGTTGTACTGCACTTTTGTAAGGCAGCAATTCAATGTTTAATTCTTCCGCAAGGTTGTTCGGTCGGCACACTACATTTACCTTCATGCTGTTAACCAGGTGTACTGCAAGCGGGTAGGAGGTAGCGGTTACAAAATACAACCAGTAAGAAGAAAGCCGGGGTGTCATTACGGGGATGATAAAAATCGAGCGCTTCAGTTTTCTTACTTCTGCAAATTTCAGCAACATGTTTTTGTAGCTGATCACTTCGGGGCCACCAATATCAAATTCTTGATTGAAGGTATTTTCTTTCAGCATTACACCGCATAGAAATTGGATTACATTCCTGATAGCAATTGGCTGGCAAAGTGTGTTCAGCCATTTTGGGGCAATCATTACCGGTAGTTTTTCCACAATATCCCGCATGATCTCAAACGAGGCACTGCCGGAGCCTACGATGATGCCTGCCCTTAACACGGTTACATTTATTTTGCCCGACTGTAAAATTTTTTCTACCTGCAGGCGGGAAGTCAGGTGGCGGGACAAATGTGCTTCATTTACTATTCCGCTTAGGTAGATCACCTGTTTACAGTCTGTTGTTGAAATCAGGCTGGTAAAGTTTTCTGCTGAAGCAGCTTCCTGTTTTTCAAAATCGCCGCTGTTGCTCATGGAGTGCACCAGGTAAAAAGCCACATCAATATTCACCGGAAAAGTAGTGCCCGGCGTTAAAAAGTCAATTTCAATGATGTGTACCTGTTGGTGACGGTGTTCTGCTTCAAAACGTTTTTTGTTTCTTACACAACAATAAAGGTTATGCCCTTGCTCCATCAATACCGGTATCAGCCGCTGGCCTATATAACCATTTGCACCTGTGATGAGAATATCCATTTCCTAGTTAACATTTAAAAGTAGATAAAGTTGGTTAAGATTTTATGCAGGGTGCATTCCAAATGGTCGCAGTATTAAGTGACTACTTAATATTGCCGTTACGTCGCTAACACGTTTTTATTTCTTTTGCAGCGCATCGTCTTAGCGCCGTAACGGCAATTTACTGATTCTTTACTTCCAAAATAAAAAGCGACATTTTGAAATGCACCATTTATGCATTTCTCTGCATGACAGATTGCTTTACTGTTCAATTTTTTTTGTTCTGATTACTTAACTTTAGTTCATGGTTCACACAATGTATAAATTCCTGTTGATATTTTTTCTTCTTCCTGTTGTATCGGAGGCCCAAAATTTTGGCGGTAATCCAGCCGGTCAGCGCTGGATGCAGGTAAACAGCAGCTCCTCACGGGTGATCTTTCCCAAAGGGTTAGACAGCCAGGCTAACCGGATAAGTAATGTAGTGGCTTTGCTTGACAGCACAACATTGTACAGCATCGGGAATAAAATGCGCAAATGGAATATTGTATTACTCAACCAGTCTACCGACGCAAATGCTTATGTACGGTTGGCGCCGGTGATCAGTGAATTGTATCTGGTGCCGCCACAAAACAGTTTTTCCAACGGCAGTGTGCGCTGGGATGATAACCTGATCATCCATGAAGACAGGCACATGCAGCAGTTTAGCAATTTTAATAATGGATTGACAAAAGTATTTTCTTTTTTCCTCGGCCAGGAGGGTCAGCTACTGGCCAACGGGATCACGATTCCTGATTATTTTTTTGAAGGTGATGCGGTTTGGCAGGAAACATTGGTAAGTAAGCAGGGCCGCGGAAGAATGCCCTGGTTTTACAATGGTTTGAAATCGCTTTGGCAGGATAAGAAAAAGTACGCCTGGATGAAGCTGCGGAGTGGCTCATTACTTCATTACACACCCGATCACTATGAATTGGGGTACCCGCTGGTGGCCTGGGGGTATGAAAAATATGGTGAAGATTTCTGGAGAAAAGTAACTGCTGATGCAGTAAGTTTTAAAGGATTATTTTATTCTTTTAATAAGGCTATTGAAAGACACTCCGGGAAAAGCTACCGGCAATTCCAGGAAGATGCACTGCTATATTTTAAAGAACAGACAGTATCAGCAGATACTACCAATGATGCATTGAATTATATAACACCCCTTGCAAAAAACAACGTGGTCGATTATCTCTTCCCGCAGTTTGTAAATGACGATACGATCATAGTAACCAAAAAATCATACAAAGAAATCAATTCATTTTATTTTTTGATTAATGGAAAAGAAGAAAAGTTAAGGGTGAAGAATTATGTGACGGATGATTATTTTTCTTACAATAACGGTAAACTGGTGTATGCAGCCTATCAATCAGACCCACGGTGGGCAAACCGAAATTACAGTGTGATACTGTTATTGGATATTTATAACAAACAGCAAAAGCAATTGACTACCAATTCAAAATATTTTTCACCAGACATCAATGCGGCGGGTACTGAAGTAATTGCTGTGAACGTAAACCCCGATGGAAGCAATTTCCTGCATAGGCTGGATGCTGCCACAGGAGAGCTTATCAGCGAAGTGCGCAATCCGAATAATTATTTTTTCACCCAAACAAAATACCTCGACAGCAATACGGCTGTTGCTGCGGTTCGTGATCCACAGGGGCAAATGGCATTGATAAAAATTAATCTTACCGACGGAGCTACAGAACCGTTAACCCCATTTTCTTATAGTGTAATTGGTTATCCGCAGGTGATGAAGGACCAGGTATACTTTAGTATGACCGATCATTACAGCAGTGATAAAAATCTGAAGACCGCAGACAGGATATTTGCAATAGATCTGAAAAGCAAAAAACTTTACCGCATCACTGACAATAACAATGGAGTATACCATCCTTCAGTAAATGCAACAGGAGAACTGCTATTCACCGCTTTTACTTCAGATGGTTCAAGATTGGTTAAAACAAATATCAAAACCCTGAAACCAGCTATCATTGAAAGGGCAGCGCAAACGGTGGACATTCCTGCACAAGCTGCACTGCAAAAAAAAGGCGCCGGGATATTGTACCAATTGGCCGGTAAAAAAATTGAGGTAACTAAATACAGGAAGTCATTTCAGCTTTTTAATTTTCACAGTGCCAGGCCGTTTGGGTCTGATCCGGAGTATGGCTATGAATTTTACAGCGACAATATCCTGACCAGTTTCAGCAATATCCTCAGTTATACTTTCAACCGCAATGAACGCAGCCATACGGTAGGGTACGATGCTGTTTTTGCGGGCTGGTTTCCGTATTTGCGACTCGGTGCAGCATACAGCGCTAACAGGAATATTGATACTTCATTAACCAGCGGCATTCATTTCAACTCAGCAAAACTAAATGCCGGGATATCCGTTCCACTAACGTTTATCAATGGCCGCACTTTTACTTATCTGAATGTTGGGATTGGCTATAATATAGAGCAGATTCCTTACATCGGTATAGGTAAAGATGTTTTTAATAACCTGGCGCTTAAATATGGCAATGCTTTTTTATCTTTTACCAATCAAAGCCGGCAGGCAAGGCAGCATATCAATCCCCGTTGGGCACAAACGGTGTCATTTAATTACCGGGATGCGTTCACATTTTTCAAGGGCAACAAAATGCTTTCAGCAGCTTCCCTTTATTTCCCGGGTTTGTTAACCAATCATAGCCTGGTTTTCAATGCAGCTTATCAAACAAGGGATACGGTGCCGGATTTTTTCAGCAGTAATTTTGCTTATTCCCGTGGTTATGAAGCATTGAACACCAGGCGTATGTTTAAACTGGGTGTTAACTACCATTTCCCTTTGTTGTATCCCGACTGGGGGGTGGGTAATATTGTTTTCTTGCAGCGTATCAGGGGCAATGCTTTTTATGATTATACCAGTGCAAGGGCCAGGGTGAATGGCGTATTGACAAATATTATTAACCGCAGTACAGGAGGCGAAATATATTTCGATACTAAAATATGGAATGCTTTACCAGCCAGTATTGGTGTCCGGTACAGCCATTTGTTGGATACAGATCTAAGGTACCCCGTGGCAATCGGTCGCTGGGAGATTATTTTACCCATTAACCTGGTCCCGAATTAAGTTTTCCTGGTCATAAAAAACGTTTAACGGGTTGCTGCCTGTAAAACGTTTTTTGGTTTTTATCAATTTGTTGTTATTCTACTATTACATTTATTGTTGTGCTAATTCCATCCGGGTGTACTATTTCCACAGTGTATAGTCCCTGTGAGAGTTTCTTGTGGAGCATGATTTTGCTCACAGCATCATTCCCATTATACAATAACTTACTGCTGCATACCTTTTGTCCATTGCTGCTGTAGGTATTTACCAGGTAGCTGCCTGCAGGATTGCCTGCCATTTGTAACTGGTAAGTGTTATTCACAATTGGGTTTGGATAGATACTGATGCCGGGCGTTGCTGAACTGACATACACTTTTGCAGTACTGCTGTAGGTATGCCTTCCGTTATGGTCAATCATTTTAATGCGGTAATAATTCATTCCTTTCACCGCATTCGCATCAAGCCAGTTGTAAGTGGCAGATGAATTATTAACGCCATTTGCTGCTAACGAAATTGATTTATTAAAGCTGTTGCCATCGGTTGATTTCTCTACCTCATAACTGGCAGCATTCACTTGGTTTTCCACTTTCCATTCCACTGCAATATTTTCATTTTGCTGCCATGCTTTTATATTCGTGAATGTTACCGGTAACACAACTCCAAAAGCGGATTTGAATACTACCCTAAACCTGTCTTCAGCCTTAGACAACGGATCTGCGGTGATGTTAAAATCAACTGCAGTGGCGCCATTTGTACTTACCGGCAGCCGTAACCCGGTAAACTTATCTTCTAAATAGGCTTCCATTCCCGGTGTAAACTCGGAAGCTGTAAACCTGAACTGGTAAGGGATTTCATTGAATTTAGACAGGGAGTAAAAAACCGTATCCGCCACTTGGATATCTGCCCGCTTTTCAATGGCCAGCTTTACTGCGTCTCTCAGCAGGCTCATACTTTCTTTGGTATTAAAAGTGATTATCTTTTTAGCATCAGCATCATCTGCAGCATTGTTCCAGGATGCAGAAAAAATATTTACCACAGCATCTGTGAGTTTATAAGTTGTATCGCTCTTTGCAAACATATCAGAACGGAACATTGCAAAAACCGGATCCGCCATTGGCCTTGCGCCGGCAGCGTTGGCGATACCAACCAGGCTGCTTGTTAAGGCGAGTTTATCTGTTTCATGAAAGGTTACATTGCCCGCAACAGGTGCATCTATTAAGAATGCCTGCCCGGATTCTATTGTTCCATTGGAAGCATAAGGGCTTTCACTGGTGGTTTGTACAAACGAATTACCTACACCTGTAAAAGAAACCCATTTACCAGGTTGTGTGTAAGAAGTAAACATCTTAGGGTCCCACATGTGGTAGCTGCTGTTTTTTCCCGCTGTACCGGCAATATCTGTATTTAACAAACTGATCGCTGATGCGTAAGGGTTTCCAATAACCTGTCTTCCTGCAATAACCGGCACTGCCACGTTTCCTGTGTTTATTCTTCCCTTTGGCTCTAATATAGTATTTTCAGAAGGCGTGTACTGGTTGCCTATAGTAAAGCCCCTGTCACCTCTTACAAAGAGCATCCATCCCTGCCGGTCTGTAATTTTTGTGGCTTTGGTTGAAGACGGAGTGAGCCAGGTACTAACGCCTGCACCCGCATACAATATGGATACTGAATTGGTGCCCTGGTCAAAACCATTTACTGCACTGTATGTGCCACCCGGGCCTGTAATATGTGTGCCATATCCTGGCCATGGGTTATAGATACCGCCGCCGGCGTTGGGATTATTTTTGTCAGGATTCACCACACCTTCCTGCCAGGCATTATTGATGGATGGAGCTGTGGCATTTTGTAATGGTGCAGTAAGTAACCTCCATGACCTGACGGCAGTGGGGTTTTGAATAAACCGCTGTGTCACAAATTGACCTGAGCCTCCATATCTTACACTGATATCTGCAGGAATAGTAATGGGTGCAATGTCTGCTGTACGGGTGCTGTTGGACACCAATGTTACATCACTGTTCCGCAAACTGAAAGTTCCCCTGGTAAAACCTAATTCCCTTGTTACGGTAATGTTAGAAAGCAGTACCACGGAATCCGCAGCATTGGTTTTATCTACCCAGAAGTGTGCAAATTTTTCTCCGCCAAATCCACCCTCGTTATCTTTCGCAGCGGATGCCGGTGCGGTAATAGTACTCATGGAAGTTCCATTGCCACTAAAGTTCGACGGGCCATCAAAGGTTACTCTTCTGTCATTGGCATTAAATACGCCTCCGGTATTTCTTGTCCAGTTGCCACCTAAATAAATATCGCCACCGCCGGCATTCCCGAGTGAAAGAGTCCCTGTGATCGTTAAATGCCTTCCCACCCTCAGGGCAGCACTGCCACCAGAGTAATCCTGCCGCAGGCTGGAACCATTGTCGATTGTAAGATCATTGCAAATGTATCCATCGCCAACCGCCGGAAAGTTAATGGTGGTATTGTTTTGAACTGTCACGTTAGCAGGATAACCTGCGCCCGAAGAACTGTTTGTCCATTCAAGTCCTCTTGAAAATGTACTGCCGGGCCGGTACAAAAGTGTTGAGGTTGGACAAATATAGGTTGGCGAATGTCCTGTTACACTTCCACCAGTTTGCAAACTGAATGTTCCACTAACGGAAGCTGCTGTCCCAAAATCCAGAACGCCATAGGTATCAATATTTCTAAATGTGGTGGTACCGCTGATAGTGCCGCTTCCAAGGAAAGCAACGGTACCTGTACTTGCCGTAGCTGTAAATGTACCGGTGTTGGTGAAAGTGCCACCTGCGGTGATATTGAGGTTATAAACGCCTGTCATTACGAGACTGCCTGTGCCTGCAATGGTTACTGAATTGGCCACTGCATTGGCAGACTGAATATTTACTGTGCTGCCTGCAGGGATATTTACGTTGGTTGATGAAGTGGGAATACCACCACACCAGTTAGCGGCTGAATTCCAGTTGCCCGTTGCTCCGCCAATCCATTGGCCCGGTGCATTGATATTGACAGTGACTGTATTTATCATCTGTGCGGTGCAACCCGAACTCACAATGGTGGCCAGTACATTAAAAGTGGTGGAAGTAGTAAGCGTACCTGTTGGTAAATTGATAGTGCCGTTAGTACCTGCCACTGCACTTCCAACATTTACATTGCCGGTATTATTTCTTAACTGGTAATTTACACCAATCTGTGAGGTAGTTACCTGAATGTTAGTAGCAGTTCCGGTGCAAACTGCCGACAAAACTGCCGTGGGCGTTTTATCTAAGGGAACGGATACAGTTACTGTTACAGTGGGTGTCATTTGAGCAGTGCAGCCTGTAAGATCGTTTGTTGCCAGTACGTTAAACGTGGTGGTAGCTGCTAAACTGCCTGTTGGTAAATTAATAGTGCCGCCCGTACCTGCCACTGCGCTACCGGCAAGTATATTGCCGCTATTATTTCTTAGTTGATAATTTACTCCATTTTGTGAGGTTGGTATTTGTATGTTGGTTGCACCGCCGGAGCATACCGATGATGCTGCTGCCGAAGGCGTTCTATTTGTTGGAGCAGCATTGACCGTGATTGTTCTTGTTGCAGCTACCGAACCGCAAGGGCCGGCAGGGTCATTGGTAGTAAGTGTTAGTGTAACAGTGCCGGTGTAGTTGGCTGCCGGGGTGTACGTAATGTTTGCCGGCGTTGCTGTTTGTGCAGTGCTGCTAAGAGAACCTCCACCTGCTGTGATAGACCAGGCACCTGTTGTGGCGCCTCCTCCCACACTTGCGCCGCTCAGTGTTATTGCTGCCGGTGTGGGTGACTGGCAGGCGATCAATGTACTGCCTGGTGTTACAGTAGCTGCAGGGTTAACCGTAACTGTTACGGTATTGTTTAATTGATAACTGCAACTGCTTCCTGTAGCATATACATTGTAAGTGGTAGTGGTTGTCAAATTACCAGTAGGCAAACTAATTGTGCCTCCGGTGCCAGTAACCGGGCTGCCGATATTTGCATTGTTGCTGTTATCTCTTAACTGGTAGCTGATGCCATTGTCAGAAGACGCAATGCTAACATTGGTTCCGTTATTAATACAAACTGCCGGCGCTGTTACTGTTTTACCCAGCGAAGTTGGGTTAACCGAAACCGTTACCGTAAATGAGCAGTTGGCAGTGTTTGCTGAGGGGTCAGTGGCCGAGTAATTGATAGTACTTACGCCGACAGGGAAAGTACTGCCGCTGGCGAGCCCGGATGTTTTTACCGGTGTGATACAACTTATTTTAATTACATAGTTTCCGGAACTGCCGGCACCGATATCATTCCAAAGCCCGGTGCTAAGTACCTGTGTGTAATCTTCGTTTCCACTGTTATTGGGTTCACCCGGGTTCCAGTTGGTGTAAGATAATGTCTCACCGGAATATCCAGCAAAAGTTCCTTCTGTGGCCACATCATTTACGCCAATTAAAAATGAGCCTGTAAAGCCGGCGGAGGTAGCTGCGGTTCTTACAAATGTATTTTCACCAGCACTTGTGATAGTGGCGACCGAGGCACCTAAAGATGCTGCTGCGATGAATGCCGCGGGACCATTGACCCCGGCATTTGAAATATAATAAGCACTTCCATTGTAAACACCCAATGCGGTATAACCTGAAATTGCAGGGGCACTGCTGCAACTACCACAATTATCGCTTGCTACCGGGGCATTATAATTTACCACAGCATCGCAGGCACCAGCCGCAGCATTTACACTAATGTTGGCCGGGCATACAATGGAAGGTGGTGTTACGTCATTTACAGTAACGGTAAAGCTGCAATTGGAACTGGTATTACCGGCAACATCTGTTGCATTATATGTTACCGTGGTGGTTCCAACCGGAAAAACACTTCCGCTGGTATAGCCAGCCACCAAATTGAGGGTCAGGCAATCAAATTCAATGATAGAAGGCAACGAACTGCTGGTGGTTGTACCCTGGTCATCCCAGTTAGTGCCGCTGTAGTTCAACACCAGGTAATCCTGGTTGCCACCGCCGTTGTTGGGTTCACCGGCAGTCCAGGCGGTATAAGTTACGGGCTCTCCGGTAATCCATAGCCAGGTGCCTTCTGCTACTTCGTCGGTCATTCCACCCCAGTGCTGACCTAGCCCGGCAAGAAATGCATTTTCTGCTGCACTTGAAATGGTAGCGAGATGAGCGCCCAATGACTGTGCATTGTTTTTGGCAGTTGACCAAAGGGAACTTGTAGTAGAACGAAAATACGTGTGACCGTTATAAGTACCTATTAGTGTATAACCTGCAATGGAAGCCGGGGCACAGGATGCACCAGAGCAATTATCACTGGCCGTTACAGTATAATTAACCACAGTGCCGCAGATACCCACCGCAGATGAAGCGGTAATATTTGCGGGACAGCTCATTACCGGGGGAGTTGCATCCTGCTTTGTGAGGTTGAAATTACAGTTGCTGGAATTTCCTGAAGTATCTGTAGCTGTTAGTGTAATTATTTGTATACCGGTTGAAGAAACGACCGTTCCTGGTACCGGTAATTGGGTAATCACAATAGAACCTGTTGGGGTACAGTTATCCGATACCGCAGCCAATGATGTATAGTCGGGTAATGTGGCTGCGCAGGAAGCATCCAGGCTGATAGTTTGTGTAGCCGGGCAGGTAATAACAGGGGCAATGTTATCAATTGAAACGGTTACTGTTGTCGTCATCTGCAATGCACAACCAGTGGTAGTATTTGTAGCTAAGACATTAAAAGTAGTTGCCGATGCAAGGTTGCCGGTTGGTAAATTGATGGTACCGCCTGTACCAGCTACTGCGCTTCCAACAGGTATATTACCTGAATTATTTCTCAACTGGTAGTTTACACCATTCTGAGAAGTTGGTATTTGTATATCGGTTCCGGTGCCACCGCATACAGTAGAAGCCACTGCAGTTGGAGTAAGGTTTGTTGGCAAAGGATTTACAATAATTATTCTTGTAGCCGCCACTGCTCCACATGGGCCCGCAGGGTCGTTGGTTGTAAGTGTTAATGTAACTGTACCTGAATAGTTGGCCGCCGGGGTGTACGTAACTGCTGCCGGCGTTGCTGTTTGTGCAGTGCTGCTGAGTGTACCGCCACCTGATGTAACGGACCATGCACCGGTTGTTGCACTTCCTCCAACACTTGCACCACTCAATGTTATTGCTGCCGGTGTGGGTGATTGGCAGGCATTCAGTGTGCTGCCTGGTGTTACAGTCGTTGCAGGGTTAACCGTAACTGTTACGGTATTGGTTAGCTGGTAACTGCAGCTACTCCCTGTGGCATATACGTTGCAGGTAGTAGTGCTGGTTAAATTGCCTGTAGGTAAACTGATTGTGCCTCCGGTTCCTGTAACCGGACTGCCGATATTGGTATTGGTAGCATTGTCCCTTAGCTGGTAACTGACTCCATTGTCAGAAGCGGCCACTGTGATATTGGTTCCGTTATTGATACAAACCGGAGTGGCCGAAGCCGCAACCGTTTTAGCAAGTGAAGAAGGGTTAACCGAAACCGTTACCGTAAAGGAACAGTTGGCAGTGTTTCCGGAGGGGTCAGTGGCCGAGTAATTAATAGTACTTACCCCGACAGGAAAAGTACTGCCGCTGGCAAGCCCTGAGGTCTTTACCGGTGTGATACAACTTATTTTAATTACATAGTTTCCGGAGCTCCCGGCACCAATATCATTCCAAAGCCCGGTGTTAAGTACCTGTGTATAATCTTCGTTTCCGCTATTGTTAGGTTCGCCGGCATTCCAGTTGGTGTAAGATAAAGGCTCACCCGAATATCCAACAAAAGTACCTTCCGTAGTAACATCATTTACCCCAATTAAAAAGAAGCCTGTAAAACCGGCGGAGTTAGCTGCGTTTCTTACAAATGTATTTTCACCAGCACTTCCGATAGTGACAACCGAGGCACCTAAAGCTGCTGCTGCGGTGAATGCCGCCGGACCGTTAGCCCCGGTATTTGAAATATAATAAGCACTGCCAATGTAAACACCCAAAGCAGTATATCCTGAAATGGCAGGGGCGCTGCTGCAACTGCCACAATTATCACTGGCTACCGGTGCATTGTAATTTACAACTGCATCGCAGGCACCATCCGCCGCATTTACGCTGATGTTGGCAGTGCATACAATGGATGGGGGTGTTACATCATTTACCGTAATGGTAAAGCTGCAGTTGGAACTGGTATTGCCGGAAGCATCCGTAGCATTATAGGTTACCGTAGTGGTTCCAACAGGAAATACTGATCCGCTTGCGTAACCAGCCACCATATTGGTAGTAATGCAGTCAAATTCAATGAAGGCAGGATAGCTGTTTGCACCATTGATGTCGTTCCATCCTCCATTCACACTGAAATTAATGTGCAGGTAGTTTTCATTGCCACCTGAGTTGTTGGGTTCACCTGCATTCCAGCCGGTAAAAGTTACCGGCTCTCCTGTTACCCATACCCAGGTACCTTCTGCTGCCTGGTCGCTCATTCCGGCCCAACCTACTCCTGCCGTACTCAAAAAAGTATTCTCAGCAGTACTGGAGATGGTTACGAGGTGCGCCCCCAAAGCAATGGCATTGGCATTGGCGGTTGCCCAGTTGGTAGTGGCAGTAGAGCGAAAATAAGTATGCCCGTTTAAGGTGCCAATTAAAATGTACCCGGTAATCGCGGGTGGTGCACAGGCAGATCCGCCGCAATTATCCGTGGCATTCAAGGTATAATTTACTACTGCCCCGCAGATGCCTGCAGTTGCGTTGGTGGTAATGTTTGCAGGACAGGAGATAATTGGTACCGTTACATCCAGCTTTGTTAAAGTAAAGGTGCAATTGGCTGAATTTCCTGACCCGTCCGTTGCCGTTAGTGCAATAGTTTGAGCGCCAATAGCAGATAATGCAGTTCCTGCAACCGGCGATTGGGTTACCGTAATTGAACCGGATGGGGTACAATTGTCCGACACAGTTGGCATAGCAGTATAGTCAGGCAATGTTGCTGAGCAGGATGCATCCAAATTAATTGTTTGGTTTGCCGGGCATGTAATAACGGGTGCAATATTATCCATTGTAATGATCGCCGCTGTTGCATTTACATTGCTGCAACCGCTGCCTGCATTTACTACCGCCCGGAAATGTGTTGTTTGTATTAAAGCTCCTGATGTATAGGTATTAGAAGTATTGCTGATGGTTGACCAGGTTGAAAACGGGCTTACTGAAGATTCCCACCTTACAATGGAGCCAACGTAACCCGTAAGGGTAAGTGTGCCACTGGTGCTACCAGAACAAATGGTTGAACCCGTGCCAACTGTACCTGCTGCACTTGTTACAGCTCTTGAACTCCTGTTGGTGGCATTTACCGTTCTGTTGTAAGTGCCGCAGCTACCGGAAACATTGTAAGGAAAAACTGCGTAGTGATAAGTGCCGCAGCCATAGGCAGCGATTACATTGGCATCAGTAAATGTTAGTGTTGCAATTGGGTTGACTGCTACTACTACACTATTGCCAATTGTATTACCAACAGCGTAGTTTACATAGTTTGTTGGCTGGTCCGAAACTGCGGCACCAAAACGCCTCAATACAATATAGTGAGTAGGTGCAGGGCTTCCGCCCGGATTGGTAATGGTCCCGCTGATACTATTGGCAGCAGCCGTTAAGGTTGCGCCCGCTATCTGATTGGCAGGTGCACCTGGCGGTGATGTGGAAGTACCATTTACCAAACAGGAAGGGCAGGATGGCGAAAGCGATTGTGTAAGCAATAAGCCATTAAACCCATCATACGAACCCTGGCCTTGAATAGTGCCGGTAGTATTTAATGTATTGCATTGTGAACCGGGTTGTGATGCCATTGTACCACTACTGTTCTGGTTATAGTTTCCGGTTACAGTTACCAGACCCGCAATATTAATGGTACCGTTGTTTGTTACACTTCCATTGATCGTTGTAACAGCACCGAGTGTAGCCGTTGCAGAACTGTTAAGCGTAAGCCCGGTAGCGGTTAACGTACCATTGTTTGCAAAGGTAGCGCCTGAGCTCACTGTAACCGAAGAACTTAAAGTGGCAGTGCCACCCGTGTTATTGGTAAATGAACCGCCATTGAAATTAAATGAAGAAGGGGTAAAAGTAGCACCGGTATAGTTTACAACGGTACCGCCGTTCAATGAAACGGATCCTGTAAAATTTCCGTAGTTATTAAATACCTGCCCGCTGTTTAACGTGATACCCCTCGAAAAACTTCCATAATTATTAACAGTCCAGTTACCATTCCAGTTGCCACCACCTGAGCTGAAAGTGACATTGGGCCCCACACAGGTGGTGCCTCCGTTCATGTCAAAATTTTGATTGTAGGTGAGTGAAGATGCTGTAGTGATACAAAATGTATTGGAAAAATTATTTGTCCCGGGCATTACATTCGTCGTAGCCGTTTGGTCGCATCCAATGGTACACTGGGCAGCCAATGTGACAGGGTTCAGCGAAAATACAACCGCCAAAATCCAGATCAAATTGCGAATACTTTTTGATGGAAAAATATCCGGAATTGTTCTTTCTGCCACTTGATTGGAAAAAAAATGGATGACTGCTCCGATGTGCTTTTTTGTAAACGGAGGTAGGTTGTATTTACACAATGGGTACCGCCTTAAAATTGTCTTCATGTTGATAGTCTTTTCATTTGTTGTAACACTGGTTTTAAGTATTTACAACACTGGAATATTGGATAATTCAATTTTTCCTGAGCCTGTTTTATTTTACGTTTGCAACAATTCATTGATGCTGTTCGATGCATACAGAATTTATATAAAATAAATCTCAACTTGTTGAGCCTATTTATTTACATAGTTCAACAAGTTGATTCTCAAATGTAGAAACGCATCTATGTAATAAATATTTTAAAATCCTGTAAGATTTTAGCTGCAAAGGTTTGCGGCGAATTAATAGCATCCGTTTTATCCCATGAATGGATATCAAAGAGCCTGTTTAGCCAAAGAACATTACACTTAAAGAAAACATTTGATGAGAGGTATGATAAAAGGCACCTGATAATGGTACTAGGCGCCTTTTGAGATCGTATATTAGTGACAGGTAATTAAAGGAAGTTGTAATTTTCAGATTTACTCTTCTTTACAACTTCCACTTTAATCACTTTGTGCCTGGTATTTAATTTGTAGGATTATTAATCTTAGATGCAAAACCTCATCCTGCACGGGGTAGGTATGCTAATAATAAATATTATCAGCTATTGTGCCAAGTTATATGTAGTTGAAAAGCAGCCTCTTATAGAATTAGGCGATTACAAAAAAGTCCGGATAGTGGACTATTCATTTTGTTTTGGAAGTTAAACGTGCCGGGGAAATAAAGGAGGACTAATGTTATTTGGAAAACGCATCAGGGTCAGGAATCGGCTCAACATTTTACGGGTTGCCTCAATCATATTTGGAATTATCCTCAAAACAAGAAAGTCGTTTAAAATGGTGATCCAGACCATGTTAAACGACTTTTTTACACTTGAAAAACACTGAAAAAACCCTGTATAATATTTTTAATTTTTCTTTTTTGTTAGTTGAAGTTTCTTTTTCACTTTTCTTTTTATCGCTTCATTGCTTGTGATAGGTAGTTTACCCAAACTGTGCCAGAAATTAACCAGTTGAATATGAATAGATTATAAAAAAGCGCTGAGGTAAATTGTCCACATTGTGGAGAAGGTTTGTGTAATCTGGAATTGAGGTTGAGAACTGGACCTGGCTAAAAGCGGATAAGCGTATAAGTGAGGTGGAATAAACCGAAGGAGCTTTTTTTTTCAGGAAAGCAAAAAGCTGTCAGCGTTTAAAAATTTTACCAAACCACAATGCACCATATTGTTTGGTAAAATAAATTGCAGCAAAAATATACCACCGTGCATCCGGGTAAAATTTTTTCATGAACGTTGCATGGTTTTTTATGGACGTGGTACGGATTTTTATCCATTTGTCTTTGCTTACACTTCCTTTGTGGATATGCATCACTTTTGCATGCGGTAAAAAATGAATTTTGTATCCCAGTTGCTTAAAGTCCCAGCACCATAATGTGTCTTCACAGTACATGAAAAAATCATCTGATAGTTTTTTCCCGGGGAGTTGCTGAATGATTGATTTAGGAAACAACATATACGCACCCCATACCCAATCACAATCAGCAAAACTTTGGTGATCGAAATAATGATGCAGCATCAATGCCTCCCTTTGCACCTGGGGCAGAAATTTATAAAAAGGGAATACCTCCAGCAATTCCCAACCGATGGTTCTGAAGCGGCGGCAATTGTACTGTACGCTCCCATCGGGGTAAAGCAACTGGCAACTGACCATGCCCACTTCTTTGTGCTGCAACAGGTAATCCAAACAAATTTTCGGGGCATTGTTGATGAGTTCTGTATCGCTGTTAAGCAGTAACAGGTATTCACCCTTAGCAACAGCTACGCCCAAATTGTTGCCGCCTGTAAAGCCTGTATTGGTGGGGCTTTTAATCAAATTGATAAAAGGGAATTTTTCTTTGAACAGGCCAGGGGCACATTCTACAGATGCGTTATCCACCAAAATAATTTCATATTCCACGTCCAGCAATTTTTCTTTGATGGAGACAATACAATTACACGTAAGCTGGAAAGTATTGTAATTGATGATGACAATGGATAACTGCATGAAGTGCCTGGTAAAAAGTAATTATTTTAATGTATTCCGTTTCTTTCAAGCACGATCGTCATTTGATCGCCCTTGTTTTGCCGGTTTAATTTTTTGGCAAAAAAATGATATTTATAAGTGCTTAAAGACAGCAACCTTTTTTTACGGTTATTATTTCCGTGGTGTAGCGACAATCCTTTCAGGTACAATTCACTGCCTGTAAACTGAAAGTGGAATGAATCATCATACATTGATACAATGCCCAGGCCGCCTGCTTTTTCAACAGCCAGTTGTATGCTTTTCCTGGTGAAAAGATTCAGGTGCCTCGGTGCATCAAACTGAACCCAGTTTTCGCGGTACTTTTCAAAGGCATAAGAATCGATGATGGGAAAACGCAAGATCAGTTTTCCTTTTTCTTTCAGCAGGCCCCTTAGTTGCTGTAATATTTGTACTGGATCCTGCAAGTGTTCAAACACATGGTTGAGGGTTATCACGTCCCATTGTTTTGTTTTTAATATTGATAAATTACTGGTTAAATAAATATCGCCATTGTGCTGTATATCTTCCGGCAGAAATGGATCGTAGCCTTTAGTATTTACAAAACCCAGTGCATGTAATTCTTCCACAAACTGCCCTGCTCCACAACCATAATCCAGGATGCTGGATTGGGAATTGATGCCCCTGGCTGACAGGACTGCCGTAAGCGCTGACGAAAACAAAGCATTTTTTTTAGCCCCAAGCCTTAGCAATATTTTTTTTAATTGAAGCTTTATATTTTTTTCGCCGGATGCTGCGGCAGTAGTATTGGTTCTGAAACTGTAATACGCTTTGGTGTCGTAATATTTTCCTATATTGGCAGGTACAGGTTGCAAATGGGTATGCCCGCAAACAGAACACTGGTTATAGGTGAATTTTTCCTTCAGCCCCATCATTTGTTCTTGTACTGCTATGGCGGTTGTTGAGCCGCCACAAATATTGCATTGCACCATTTGAAACAATTTGTGTAAAAATAGCTGATTTTTATAAAGCCGTTAATGCGGTGTCAGGATACTTTATAAAAATGCCGTTGATTGAAAAGTATTTTAATAAAATAGCGGAGTAACACTAAAATGTTGCTGGAGAAATCGTTGAATATTTTCCAGGTGTACCTGCCTTTGCCACCGGTAAAAATTTTTGACAATAACAGGCAGCAAAAAAATACGGGTATGTCAAAAACATAGAGGCCATTGATAAGTAGGAAAAAACCCACACCATACTGTTTGCGTATCCTCAGCATATTCGACACGATGATCTGCCGTGCTTTTTTATTCCACAGGTTCTCTCCGTTCTCCGTTTCGGTGGTGTCGTAATATTCGCTGCTGGTGCCCCCTTTGAGGTGTATTACTTTTGGTGCCGCAAACAGTACCAGCTTGCCTTCCTTCCGCAACCTGGCGCACCACTCAATTTCTTCTGAGTACATAAAAAAATCCTCATCCATCAGGCCACTTTTTTTCAGTGTCTCAGCTTTTACCATCATAAAAGCTCCCACCACCCAGTCCACTTCGGTATCCTGTTGCACATCCTGCACACTCGGTACAGTAGATTTAAACTTGTAACCTAAATACCGAACCAGGCTACCGAGATAGGGTAGTGGCAACAAAGCATTTAAACCACCCTTTATAAAATGGGCACCGCTGATTTGTGTAGTTCCATCCGGATTAAGTAACTGTACTCCGCAACCTGCAGCGCCCGGGTATTTTTTTAACAGGCTGATACTTTTATCAATGGCGTTGTCTAAAATGATGGTATCAGCATTCAGCAGCAAAATATGTTCGCCATCGGCAACTTTTATCCCTGCATTATTGGCCCGGGCAAAGCCGGCGTTGTAGCCAGTTTGCAGCCAGCGCACCGCAGCATATTTTGCCAGCACCAGGTCTTTGCAATTATCGTTAGAATCGTTGTCCACCAAAATAATTTCAAACTGGTATTGCCTGGTTTGCTGATAAATACTGTCAATGCAATCCAGCACCAGTTTGGCAGACTTATAATTGATTATGATGATTGATACATCCATTGTTATAAAAACGAATTACTATTTTAACCAAAACTCCTAAACTCACTAAACTCCTAAACCGGGCTATAAGCCATTACATTAACAAATGGCGAAAGTACAATACCCCGTTCCATACCCAGCAGCGTAATAATTTTGTTGAACGAAGTGGCCATACCGTTTTTTAACCCGGATGAATAATGCGTATCCCAGTAACCTGCGGTGAACTGCATTTTAAATCCTGCTGCTTCAATCATTTCGCCGTGTTCTTTTTTTGTTAGCAGGTGTTCTGTCCATACCCCGTTGATACAATCGCAGGTGTTGCTTCTAAGGCTGCTATCTTTTGCAATTGGTTTGTTGTTTACAAAATTATTCACTGCATCTATAAAATCCTGTTGGCCCTTCCCTCTCGTGTGTGCTATTAATTCTTTCAGTTGCTGATCCGGTAAAAGGGGTTGCAGTTTTAGTATTTCTTCTCTTCGCTGCTGGCGGTAATATTTTTTTTCAGTTTGTTGATGAATGTAGATATGATACCAGTTCATTACCGGGTTGTGATAATTGGCCGTAGTAGTGGAGTAGGTAACTGCGCTGGGGTTATGCTTAAAAACAGCCGCATAAAAATCAGGTAACCTGTAAATATGTTCAAGCACATTTCTTGATGCAACGATATCGTATCGTATCCCGTGTTCCTTTGCATGTTGCATTACCGCATCAATGTCGCCGGTAACCCAGGCATCAATTTTTATTTGCAGCGCTGCACAAATGGATTGTGCTGTATGTTGCCAGTCGGGCAGGTAATCATTGTATACGGTCTTTTTAAAACCCATCATTCCCGCCAGCATATACAAAGTGCCGAGCCCCGCACCATAATCAATAAACTGCGTTTCGTGCACTGCTTTACCTGATTGCTGTACACTGCAGTAAATAATATGGGCGCTGTTTTGCAAAGAAAAAAACAACCTTGGCCCGAGGTGGTGATGGATGAAATAGTCTTTGTACTCTGCAATGATAGCCAACCCGGATGCATCAAATCGCTGCAGCAGGCTGAATAAGTCAGTTGCTTTTTTATTGATATCAATTGCCAAAGCATCGCTGCCTTGTAAAAAAATTGTTGTATTGACTCCGCCACTGTTAAGCATTCGCCTCTTTTTTATTTCCGCTCTTTTTTATCGTATACACGCCAAATGCAATTACCAACGCCAGCAGCAGCCAGTTGCTGATCAAAGAAATGGTATAGCTGATGTTAAAGACTGTGGGCACAAATTTAAAATCAATATTGTGTTTACCTGCCGGTATCACCAGTGCCCTCAATACATAATTGGCTTTTGCAACAGGTACCTCTTTTCCGTCAATGAACGCTTTCCAGTCTTTATAAAATATTTCGCTGAACACAGCCAGGTTAGCGGTATTGCTGTTGCTTTCATATTTTATTTCCATATCATCAAAACTGGTTTGCCTGATGGTGGAACTGCTGTCGGCTGCAACAAAGCCTGAAACGATGTTTTTAAAACTTTCATCCACCACAGCCGTATCAACCGGGTTAAAATTATCGAGCGCTTTCATTTCTTCCGCCGGACCTTTTACAAATTTCACTCCCTTCACAAACCAGCAATTGCCCAGTGCGCCTGGGTTTCGTATGGCATTGGCATTTTTGCCATCCGCCGATTTTTGAACAATGTATTTTGCATTCAGCATATTTAATACACCGGGGTTCAAACGGCCGTTTAACTGGTAAGCAGCGAGATCATCGTAAATACCGATTTTGGCCGGATGGTAACCACCAATGGATTTATGAAAGTAGGATGGCCTTGAATCCTGGAACGGATCGCCTCCGGCCATATCAAAAACCCGGTAGTTGGGGTCCTTATCCTGCAAGATCATTTTATCCGCATCGCTTTCCGAAAATTCATTGAACTTGTATTTATCTTCCGTTTCAAAACTTTTTTCATTCACGTATTTCATACCGATGGGCAGCAGGTCAATTAATACCAGCAGTGGTAAGGCCACCAATAAGATACCAGTGTTTATCTTTTTATAAATAAATAAACCAATCAACCCCAGCGTTAGTATGGTAAAAAATAACGCCTTCACAATATCCGACCCAAAAAATGCCTGTCTGTCTTTGCGCAGGGCATTTACGTATCCCTTACTAAGTGATACAGGATCCTGGATGTTCTGGTTATTGGCTATCTGGAACAATAATTCCTCGTACACCCGGTTATCTGTAAGGGGTTGGTATTTTTCGTTGATGCTTTGCAATTTGTTGTTGAGCGAACTGTCTGGCTTTGCAAATGCAGCAGCTATTTCCCTTGTTCTTTCTTTATTTTCATTGCTGTAATCAAAACTAAAATAGAGCAGGCCTGCAATGGCAAAAATGATCGCCATGGTAATGACACTCCATTTGTACTTCTTTTTACCATCGGTGTAGTCAGCATCCACTATTTTTTGCACTGCCATCACACCCAGTATTGGGAAAAGGAATTGTGGTATTACCATTGCCATCTCTGGTGTGCGGAACTTGTTGTAAATAGGCAGGTAATCAAACAAAAAATTATTGACGGAAGGGAGGTTTTTTCCCATCGCAAGTATGATGCCTACCAAACTGGCTGTGAGTATCCACCATTTGTGTTTGTTGTCTAAAAAAAACATTCCCAGTACAAAAAGGCAGCAGACCACCACGCCAAGGTAGGCTGGCCCGGTAGTGCCAGGTTTATCACCCCAGTACAACTTTAATGATAAATTGGCCGCAATGTTAAGCGCCTGGTCTTCGGGGACATTCAGTTTTTCTTCCAGGTACGCTACTGAATGTGAGTTCTCGGTAAGCTTTGGAAAAATGTTATACTCTTCGTCTCTTTTTGAAGCGTAACCACCATACCCATTCACTCCCGGAAACAGTATGTTGAGGCCTTCAGATTTAGTATTGCTCCACTGGAAGGCATAATCCCTCGAAAGCCCGACAGTTTTGTTATTGGTTGTTTTGGAGTCGGATGCGTTGGCTTTGTCATCCATTACCAGTTGGCCTCCCCGCTTGGAGTATTTGCTGTAATCATACACCGGGAAAAGTATCACCGCATTGATCAGCACACCAAAAAGTGCTGCACCAATAGCCAGTGGCAGCACTTTTCCAATATGGGCAAACTCTTTTTCTTTCACCCATTTTGCTAAAAAGAAAAGAGTCATAATACCAATTACCAAAAACAGGTAATAGCTGATCTGCTGATGGTTTTGCATTACATGCATGGTGGTAAATACCGCCGTAGCAATAAAACCGGCAATGTATTTTTTATCAAACAGCAGCAGCACAGAACCCAGCACTGCCGGGGCATAGGCCATTGCAAGGAGCTTGGTATCGTGGCCGGCCACCACCAATATGGGGTTATAGGTTGCATAAGCAAATGCCAGGCTGCCGAATATAGCCACATTGGGCCGGATGCGTACACACAGGCAGAAAAAGTAAAAGGAAATACAACACAAAAAGAAAAAGTTGAACGGCTTGGGCAGCCAGAGCTGCAGCGTTTTGTTGATGTACTGGAATGGTGAAACAGGGCCCTCAAAAACGATATTGTAAGCAGGCATACCGCTAAACATGCTGCTGGCCCACAGGGGGAATACCCCATGCTTTTCTTTGTACACATCGCTCTGGTGCCGCATGCTTTCCACTGCCGTCACATCACTCTGCTGCAGGACAACGCCGCTTTCAAGGGCCGGCTTGCAAAAAATGAGTGCCACGATTAAAAAAACAGCCACCGCGATCAAATGCGGCGTAAGGGTTTTAAAATTGATATGCTTCATGGAAGGTTTTTAATAATAAGGCGGCAAATTAACTTAAATATGTTGAGTAAAAAAGGGGCAGTGCAAGAGGGTGAATTTCAAATTGTCGCAGGCCACAAATCTAACACTATTACAGTAGTTGTTAATGGCACTGAGTTTTCAACTAAAATGCTCCTTTAGGGGATAGGGGCCAAAGCGTCAATTTGAAATGCACCCGTGCAAGATTGGGAATAGCGGCGACTAAGCGCTTTTTTAATTTTGACAGGAGCTGATGGTTTTCGCAGGGTTTACAGTTGGCCTTTTGCACAGGCAGGCAAAACCATCCTAGACGGTTTTGGATTGGTAAGCGGTATGAAATTGCATTAAGTATATTTGCTGCAAACTGGTTGTTGCCAAAAGTATTTTATTGTTGCGTTACTAATATAAATAAAACCGAAGCCGCATTTATATGCTCCTGAATCAATTCAAAGAATACATACTCACCCATCATCTTTTTCATCCAAAAGACTGGCTACTGCTTGCCGTTAGTGGAGGGGTAGATTCTGTAGTGTTGTGTGAACTCTGCCACCAGGCGGGATATAATTTTGTAATAGCACATTGTAATTTTCAGTTGAGAGGGGAGGAGAGTGAGCGGGACGAGCAGTTTGTAAAAAGCCTGGGAGCAAAATATGGGGTGGAAGTACTGGTGAATAGATTTCAGACAGCGCAATATTCAGCGGAACATAAAAAAAGTATCCAGGAAGCTGCAAGAGAACTGCGTTATGAATGGTTTTTGCAGATTTGTACGAATGGTACAATGGCAGGAGTAACAAAGAAAAAAGGCGACCAACCTGGCGGACATTTTTTAAATGATTTGTCAACGCCGCGGACATTCATCCTGACCGCACACCATGCCAATGACAGTGTTGAAACCTTGCTGATGAATTTTTTTAAAGGCACTGGCATCAAAGGATTGCAGGGCATAAAACCAAAGCAGGACTTGTTTTTACATTTGATAAGACCGTTATTATTTGCAAGAAAGGAGGAACTGCTTGCTTTTGCAAAGCAACATAATTTGTCCTTCGTAGACGATTCATCCAACAGTGCTGATAAGTACACCAGGAACTATTTCCGGAATCAATTGTTGCCGTCGTTGCAGAAAGTATATCCTGAAGTGGAAAATAATTTGATCGATAACTTGAATCGTTTCAGGGACATTGAGATACTTTACCTGCAATCCATTGAACTGCACAAGAAGAAGCTGATAGAAAAAAAAGGAAATGAATTACATATTCCTGTTTTAAAATTACTGAAAACGGAGGCGTTGCAAACAGTACTGTACGAAATACTTAAGGATGTTGGTTTTTCACCGCAGCATTCAGCAGCAGCGGTTTCTTTGTTGCAGGGAGAAACAGGGAAGTATATTCAGTCTGCCACACACCGGGTAATTAAAAACCGCCAGTGGCTGATCATTACACCCAATCTAACAACGGAAGCGCAACATATTTTAATTGAAGCATCGGACGCCGGTATTCATTTTGACGGCGGTGTGTTACATTTCAAAAAGCAATCTGCCTTACAGTTTCAACTGCAAACTTCAAACAGCATCGCCCAGTTGGACGCTGCTGCAATTCAATTTCCTTTACTGCTGCGCAAATGGAAGCAGGGCGATTATTTTTATCCCCTGGGAATGAAAAAGAAAAAGAAGCTCAGCCGGTTTTTCACCGACCAGAAATTATCCCTTTCACAAAAGGAAAATAGTTGGGTGTTAGAGATGAACAAAAAAATAACCTGGGTGGTGGGCATGCGAATTGACGACCGGTATAAAATTACCCCCTCCACAAAAGATGTTATCGTAATTGACTATGAACCGAAATGAGGATGCGTTAGTTCTTCTATGATTGCAGGAAACAGGGAAGGCTGTAGTGCTGCCACTAAAATAAGGGTGAATACTAGCCCGAATAAACTACCCCAAAGGTGGGCATCATGATTTACATTATCCGCATTTCTTTTCGCCATGTATACGCAGTAAACAACATATAGAATGGCATATACAATAAAAGGCATTGGTATCCCGTAGATATAGATCATTCCCCACGGGTTAAATACGATACAGGCAAATACCATCGCTGATACGGCACCCGATGCGCCCAATGCCCGGTAATGATAATCATCTTTGTGTTTGAAAAAACTAGGCAGGCTGGCCACGATCATTCCCGCAAAATACAACAACAGGTACGACATATTTCCGCCAAGGGCATAGCTTGAAAAATAGGTTTCTACGGCCCTGCCAAAAAAATACAATGTAAACATGTTAAAGAACAGATGCATAAAATCGGCATGTAAAAAACCGGAGCTGATAAAACGATAGAACTGATTTTCCCTTCCCATGCGGTAAGGCCAGAAAATTGTTTTATCTACCAGGCCGGCATTGGAAAAACCAATTAAAGAGAAGATTACATTGAATGCTATCAGGGAATAGGTGATGGGGAATTCAGCAAAGTTCATGTACAACTATTTTGATCAAAACTAAGTTATTCGATTTAACTGTGGTGGTATTTTTCATTGCGGTTGATACTGCAGGCCCTGTAAACCTGTTCGGCTAAAATCAACCGTACGAGTTGATGTGGAAATACCAACTGCGACAGGCTCCATTTAAAATTGGCCCGTTGCATTATTTCGTCACTGACGCCATAGGCACCACCAACAAGAAACACCACATTTTTTAAACTTTCATTTGCCCGTGATTGAATAAACTGAGCAAAACCCTCACTGCTGAGTTGTTTGCCTCTTTCATCCAGTAACACCAGGTAATCTTCTTTTTGAAATGATTGCAGGATCAGTTCACCCTCTTTTTTTTTCAGTTCAGATTCATCTAAGCTGCCGGCATTTTTGGGCATCGGTATAATTTGCCATTCGGCAGTGTAATAATGACCGATCCGTTTGGTAAACAATTCAATTCCTTCCTTTACAAAGGGCTCATGCGCCTTGCCGATCGCTTTAAATTGCAGCTTCATTCAACTATTTATTTAGCAAAAATGCATAAAGAGTTGGGATGAATAAAATAAATCTCTATTTTTGCGGTCCGGTAAAACGGAAATGGCTGCGTAGCTCAATTGAATAGAGCATCTGACTACGGATCAGAAGGTTTTAGGTTTGAATCCTAACGCGGTCACCAAAGCTTCCCAGAAATGTGGAGCTTTTTTGTTATAACAGCCTCGACGCAATCAGCGTCGTTGATGCCAGTTTTGCATTATAATTAACTCATCACTTATCTCCAGCCCTTTCATTTAATTCTTTGTAAGCAAGAATAATTTCAAATAATCTTTTATTGGCTTTATACAGCAAAAGTGAATTGTAAATTTCAACACCTTCAATCAATGCAATACCATCTTCTTTAAACAAAGATCCATCATTGAATTTCCAAAACCATAAATCAAATTTTCGTTTTCTTGCAAATTGTCTATCATCAATACTATCACAAACATACACTGCAACATTCTCAAGTTTTGTGAAAAACAGTTTAAATACTGCAAGTATGGTAATGCCTATTCTATCGTCCGTAATTAGGGGTTTGCCGGCAATTTGGGCAGGCGGAAGTTGTTCATCAATTTTTCTTTGCTGTGCTGTTGTTATGGGCTTTACCGTTTTATAATTATGTTTGCGATTTAAAAAATATTTTCGTTTCTTTAAAGAAGGTCAGTGGCTGGTGAGCCGGAAGTAATTTCCCAAACTGCGGTAAGGGGGCATTAACCAATTTTGAACTTTGGCAGAGTAACGGCACTAATGCCGGCACTTTATTTTTAAAAGACATCAATACAACTGAACTAAACGGCAGTAATCCGCAGGCTTTAACCTTGGTGAACAACCTATTCTTGTTAAGAGCAAACAACGGCATCAATGGCATAGAATTGTGGAAGACCAACGGAACAGGAGTGGGTACAGTTTTCGTAAAAGACATCAATCCAAATGCTGCCAGCAGCAATCCCCAAAACCTTTATGCACTCAATGGCTTCGTTTATTTTTCGGCCAGTGATGCCAATGGAAATGAACTCTGGAAGACTGATGGAACGGGAGCCGGAACAGTGCTGGTAAAAAACATCTTTAGCGGCAGTACAGGCAGCAACCCCCGCGACCTTGCTTCGCTGGGAAATACGCTTGTTTTCATAGCCAGTACATCGGCCGCCGGCAGCGAGCTTTGAATGAGTGATGGCACCACCGATGGAACATTCCTTCTTAAAGATATTAATCCCGGCTCCGGATCTTCATCGGTTTGCACACCCTATTTTACATCTTTTAGCAACAAACTATATTTTGCGGCCAGTGGCGGCACTACCATAAATACGGAGCTTTATCAAAGCGATGGTACGGCCGATGGCACTACGCTGGTTGCCGATATTACCCCGGGTAGTGGGGGCTCCTTTCCCGAGCAATTGGTAATTCTGGGCGATAAGCTGTTGTTTTTTGCAACCACCCAGGAGTATGGTATGGAAATCTGGAAGCTTAACCTAAGCAGTTCACCGGCATTACTCACCTGGACCGGTAACGTAAGCACGACATGGGAGGACCCCAAAAATTGGAATCCTTTGGCTATACCTGGCACCAAGACCGAAGTGGTTATTCCAACAGGCAGACCTGGATACCCAGTTGTTAACAACAATACTTCTATCACAAAAATAAGCTGTGCTCCAGGGTCATCAGTCCAGGTAGCGGGCGAAGTCATATTTGTTGTTCTTCAATAATGATGTACTCCTGTGTCGTTTCTACCGCATTGAACGCAGTTGTTGTTTGGTAACAACCATCAGGTAAAAACTGGTTGGACAGCAAAGTCGATTCAGCAGTAACGCTAACCAAGTTTTTGTAAACTAAAAGTATTTACCAACAGTTACCAGTAAGAAAGTCTTCGCACATGGGGCTTTCCGCAAGTGTGGCTGGACGGAAGTAAAGTGGTCAGTAAAACATTTTTCAGCTTCAGTCCCTGCAGGACTAGCAACACTGAACAGTTATTCTTAACTTCAACAAATAATTTTAATCGGCAGTGGTTCCGGGCAGACGGAATTCTAATTCCACACCTGCAGTAAGCCCTGGTCGTTAGCTGTAGTGCCAATTGAAAATCTTCTTCTAAAAGATAATTTTTGAGTATATACTTAAAGGATATACTTTTATAAAAAATTAGTGCATGAAAACTTTATCATTAAAATTGGATGACAAAACTTTTGAAGAGGCTGAAGAAATAACTTCAAAACTCCATGTAGCGAGAAATCGTTATATCAACGAAGCTGTTAGTATTTATAATCTTTTCAACAAGCGTCGCCTTCTGAAAAAACAATTAATTAAAGAGTCAAAAAGAACTAGCAACGATTCAATGGAAATTTTAGCAGAATTCGAAAAACTGATTGATGGGAATTAAACAATATGATATTTGGTTAGCAGACCTTAATCCGACAATAGGAACAGAGCCTGGTAAAACCAGGCCAGTTGTAATAATTCAAATAGACTTATTAAATGATACTCATTTATCAACGTTAATTTGTCCTTTGACAACAAATATTAAAACTGATGTCGAAATACTTAGAGTACATTTAAAGAAAGATCAACTTTCAAAGTTAAGTGATATTTTAGTTGATCAAATTCGTGCAATTGACAATAAAAGATTAATAAAGCAATTGGGAAAACTTACTAAAGAACAGATATCTACTCTCAAAAATAATATCAAAATTGTATTAGATTTATAGTAAACACTCAAGATAGCCATGTCGACGTTATTTCAATAAATAGTTGTAAGTAATTTTAGAAGCGAAGAAGGTTTACGGGAGGTTATTGCTGGCGGGGAAGTCTCCATTTATGCGGTGGCAGTTCGGACACCCTGTTCACCGGCCAGCTGTTAATTTTATCCAGCACATCTTCTAACCATTCATAAGGGTTAACATTGTTTAGTTTGCACGTGCCTATCAGGCGATACATCATTGCCAGGCGTTGAGTACCTTTATGACTTCCTGCAAATAAATAATTTTTACGCCCAATAGCAATTGGACGGATGGCTCGTTCAACCGGATTGTTGTCCGGATTGAGCATGCCGTTTTTTGTGTAATGCGTAATGAAAATTCGAATCAGAACTGAAGATGTCTATTCAAACTTTCTTTAGTAAATTTGACATGATGAAAGTATTAGAAATAAATACAACTATAATTGACGCATATGTTGGTCTTTTAGACAATTTAAGTGCAAGTAATAAGCTTGACCTTATTTCTAAATTGACTGGTCTCAATCCGTTAGTTCAAGCTATGCCCTTTAGGGCAAGGCTTTAGCTTCTACAAATCTAACGTAAATTTGGTGATGCAGAATATACGAAAAGGTTGTCATACTACTCATCAATTACATGTTCATTTGGTGTGGAGTACTAAATATCGTTATTAGGTCTTACGTGGTGATATTCAATTTCGTTGCAGAAATTTAATTCGTCAAACCTGCGACAGTTTGGATATTCAAATATTGAAGGGAGTTGTGAGTAAAGATCATGTCCACTTGCATCTTAATTATCCGCCGAAGCTGAGTATAAGTGATATAATGAGGCATTTAAAGGGTAGAAGTGCGAAGCTTTTGTTGGTAGAATATTCAGAATGAAAGAAGCGATATTGGGGAGGTCATTTGTGGGGTATAGGTTATGCAGCCTGGAGTAAAGGAAATATTACCGATAAGATGATACAGGAATATTTGAATCATCACAAACAAGGCCCTAATAGTGATGAGAATTTTATTCTGGAATAATTTTAATGAACTTTAGTTTAGTATTTTTAATAGGCTTTAGCCTACAATCAAATGACGTTTAGTCAATGTATTCAACCTATGGGTTTCTAACCCATAATATTTGACTTCTTTTGGGTGCCATGCAACGGTTTCCTGAAAACCGTTGTCAACCTGCAATAGTACAATGGACCCAAAACAATTGGTAAAAGACTGCATTAAACAAAGGCCGCTGGCACAGCAGCAGTTGTATCAGCATTTTGCACCCATCATGCTGGGGGTTTGTTTCCGTTATACTAAATCCATACAGGATGCGGAGGATGTACTGCAGGAAGGGTTTGTAAAAGTATTTCACCACATCAGCACGTATAATTTTACCGGTGAATTGGGCGCATGGATGCGGCGGATCATGGTAAACACAGCACTTAATTATTTGAAGCGCAATAAAAAATACCGCACAGAAATGGTATTTGCTGAAATGCCACTTCACCCGGTATCAAATCAAAACCCGGAGGTAAATTTAGAAGCGAAACAATTAGCAGAACTGATACGGCAGTTACCTACCGGCTTTCAAACCATTTTTAACCTGTACGCCATTGAAGGGTACACCCATGTGGAGATAGGGCAATTGCTGGGCATCAGTGAGGGTACGTCTAAATCTCAGTATGCCAGGGCGCGGTATTTACTAATAGAATGGATTGAGAAATATTCATCCATTAAAAAACAGCAGCAGTATGCAGGCAAATGAATTTGAAAATAAGATGCAGCAAAAGTTGGAAGCATTTCAACTGCATCCATCGGAAGCCGTATGGCAAAAGGTACAGCTTAACGTGGCTAAAGAAAAGGAACATAAAAGAAAGTATTTGCTGATCTCTTTTTTATTACTGGTGCTTTTAGCCAGTACTTTATGGGTGGCCGACCTTGAAAATCATTCCGCTTCATTCAATGCAACAGCAGGTAATGAAACCGGGAAAGTCCTGCCGCAGGAAGATGCAAAGATTAAGTTACCAATGAAGCCGTCATCAATGAATATGCAGGAAATGGTAACACAAACATCAATTAATAACAATACTGATAATAAAAAACAACAACAAAATATTGTAACCGTAACTGCCGGTAAACGAACTTACAGGAAAATACAGGCCAACACTAAAGGCACTGCGGCAATAAATATTTTCCCGGCAGTTGTATCGGAACAACCGCAGGAAAAAAGCGAAAACAGCGTAGCAGAAAAAGATCAATTCATTGAAAAAAAAATGGCTTTGGGGAATGAAACAGCCCTGGGTAAAGGAGCCAGTGTAACCCAGGAATTAAATAAGCAATTGCCCGGGGCCACCCCAATAGAAAATAATGAAGCTGTAAAAACAGTGCATCCAGTTTCTCCAAAATCAAAAAAGCAGCGTTGGAATACCAGCTTTTTACTGGCCATTGGCAAGTCAGCAACCGGCAATAAATACCTGGGCGAAAAAGCGTTGGCCGATTATTATAGCAATGTGGGTAATACTCCCACCAGTGGTAATAATTCAGGCAACAACACCCCGTCAGCAACAAAAGGAGGCTTTTCATTCATTGCTGGCTTTCAGCTTTCCCGTACCTTATCAGCAAAAAGTTCCGTGGGAGCAGGTTTGCAGTATCAATTGCTTACCACTTCCATTTCAACAGGCGAAAAAATTAATACCCAATCTGCACCTGGCAGTGCGGTAGCATTTCAATCAGGCAACAGTAACCGCTATACATCTTTTTTTCATTCTATCACCCTGCCGGTTTTTTTGTCCTCACAAATTGCAACCATCAAAGACAGGCAAATAAATGTTGGCATCGGAGTAAATTTTTCAAGGTTGTTATATACCAACGCACTGTTATTCGACTTTGCACAGGGAAGTTATTACAGCAACGAAGACGTATTTAATAAAATGCTGGTGGGTGTATCCGGTTCTGTTGTAATTAACCTGGCAGGTAAAGATAAAGCGCCGTTTTACCTGGGTCCTGATTTTAATTATAGCCTTACACCGCTTGCTGCAACAGGGATGTACAGCAATGCTCATGTTAGTTTTTGGGGAATACGGTTGCAGAAAATGCTGCAAAAAAATAAATAGGGTATTTGCAACCACTTGATAAAAATGATTGTCAACCCATCATACTACCAAAAATTATTTTTATGAAAAATAGTATCAGCAAATTGCCCATCCTGTTATTTTTTGTTGCTGCACTCCTTATGCAGGGCTGTGTAAAAGACACCTGCAAACGAACCATTGCTTACAGCTGGTTTGAACCCCTGTATAAAACAACGGAAGAAGTAAGGGCAAATATTAAAAGCAACCCGGCAAGAGAAATAAAATCTCCCGGTAAGTTATTTGTTATCGGCAATTATATTTTTCTGAATGAATTGAATATGGGAATACATATCATTGATAACAGCAATCCTGCACTGCCGGTAAATAAAGCCTTTGTAGATATTCCGGGCAACGTGGATTTAGCCGTAAAAGGAAATATTTTATATGCAGACCTGTACACAGACCTGGTGGCACTCGACATTTCAAATCCATTACAGGTAGTAAAAACAAACATACTGGACAATACTTTTCCTCACCGTTCATATAGTGGATTTAGCCAGGATAGCGCTAAAATAATTTATGACTGGATAAGGCATGATACTACGGTTACAACAGACTGTACGATCGATTCGCTAAAACTCATGCAAGAGGCAGGTGGAGGGATTTTTATACTTAACTCAGTTGGTAATTCGGTAGCCAGTTTTGCAGGTGGTTCCCCCGTTGGTATCTCCGGCTCTATGGCTAGATTTACATTAATAAATGATTACCTGTACACAGTGGGAGAGAGCAACCTTAAAGTGATTGATGTCTCATCTGCTCCCAATCCTGTAGAAACCAATACCGTTAACCTGCCATGGGGAATTGAAACCATTTATCCGTTTAAAGACAGGTTGTTTATCGGGGCCAATGCAGGTATGTTTATCTATAGTATTGCCAATGCCGCCAACCCCGTACCATTGGGCACATTTGCACATGCCCGTGTCTGCGATCCCGTTATCGCAGACGATCACTATGCCTATGTTACGTTGCGCAATGGTAGCACCTGCGCCGGGTTTTTAAATGAACTGGATGTAGTAGACATTACCAATCTGAATGCTCCTGTACTGCTAAAAAAATACGATATGACAAACCCTCACGGATTGTCGAAAGACGGTAACCTGCTTTTTATCTGCGATGGAAGTGACGGATTAAAAATATTCAATGCTGCCGATGTGAATAATATCCAGTTAAAAAAACATTTTACCGGTATCGAGACCTTTGATGTTATTGCCTTCAACGGGTTGGCCATCGTTGTGGCAAAAGACGGCCTGTACCAATACAATTACAGCAACCGCAATGACATTCGCCTGGTAAGTAAAATATCCATTCATCACTAATTGACGCACATGGTAAGGTATATGCTTTTTGGCCTTTTTTATTTGAATGGTTGTTTTTCGGCTATGGCACAGCCGGCAACAAAAACGGCCTCGCCGGTTTTATTCCGTTCTATTTTCCAGGCAGCAATTGCAGATGGTCAGTCTGATAACATGGGAGCCCAAATTCAGACTGTAAATGGGCTGCAAAAAAATACCTGGTTTGCAGGCATTGGTATCGGTATTGATTATTATGCCGGTAAAAGAAGTATTCCTTTTTTTGCAGCCATCAAAAAAGACTGGAGAGAAAACGAAAAAACTCCTTTTGTGTATGCTGATGCAGGATATAATTTTAGCTGGTTAAGGGATGCAAAAAAAATGGGGCATTCGGGTGCTGCTCAAAGTGAAAAGGGAGGTTTGTTTTATGAGCTGGGAATCGGCTATAAATTTTTACTGAAAAATAGAACCAGCCTTGGATTCTCTGCGGGTTATTCTTATAAACAGCAAAGTGAAAAAATTGTTTCACAGCAAATCTGTGATTTTTGTGTACCACCAGCGTCAATACCTGCGGAAGAATTTGACTACCGGCTCAGAAGGGTGATTATTAAAATGAGCTGCTGGTTTTAATAAAGTTCAGATTGCGTTTAATACCTGCATACTTACTCCTTTTTAAAGGAGAGTTTTTAAAAATGGCTTTAAAATTTTCTTCTGTCATTTCCTCCCAATCATTGTTGCTGAAATTTAAAATAGCAGGCAGAGGAGTAAAACTAATCTCTGCAGCAGGCTTGCTGAAACGGTTCCAGGGGCACACATCCTGGCAGGTATCGCAACCAAACATCCAGTTATCGAACTTACCTTTCATTGGTTCGGGTATCAGCGCATCTTTCAATTCAATGGTGAAATAGCTGATACATTTACTGCCGTCCACAACTTTGTCCGGAAGTATTGCTTCTGTTGGGCAACTGTCTATGCATTTTGTGCAGGTACCGCAGTAATCCTTTGCAAATGCATCATCATATTCCAGGTTCATATCTGTAATGAGCGTAGCGATAAAAAAGAAACTGCCGCTTTGCTTATTGATGAGATTGCCGTTTTTTCCCACCCATCCAAGGCCGCTTTTTTGTGCCCAGGCTCTTTCTAACACCGGGGCACTGTCCACAAATCCACGGCCATTTACTTCACCCACCTGCTCCTTTATCAACTGCATCAGCGCTTTCAGTTTATCCCTTATTACTTCATGGTAGTCTTTGCCGTAAGCATATTTGGCAATTTGGGGCACGCCCGGTGGTTGTTGCACTGCCGGAAAATAATTTAATAATAAAGTAATAACCGATTTTGCTCCCGGTACCAGTTTCGAAGGATCAATTCTCAGGTCAAAATAATTGGTCATGTACTGCATATTGCCGTGCATGCCGTTGTTTAGCCATCGTTCCAGCCGGTGGGCATCTTCATTCAGTACCTGCGCTTTGGCAATGCCGCAATGATCAAAACCCAACTGGGCAGCAAAGCCTTTTATAATCGCGGTATGTTTATCGGGTGTCAAGTAATAATTTTTTATCTCATGTACAAATGTTATTTTTGCAGC
>Ga0105048_10000247_pt1 | contig 79390 bp, 56 predicted proteins | sample MAT05_FD_78382 | JGI IMG/M metagenome (GOLD analysis project Ga0105048, IMG submission 78382) | Freshwater microbial communities from Lake Fryxell liftoff mats and glacier meltwater in Antarctica - MAT-05 | ecosystem: Environmental > Aquatic > Freshwater > Ice > Liftoff microbial mat | place...
AAACGCCGCAGGATCGAGAACAGTTCGGTCCCAGAAGCCAACATCCGCCAAATGATTCCGAATGGCCGTGTTGAGTAAAAATAGACTTTAACTCAGTGCCACGTTTTAGGTTGTTTCTCACGGAGGTGGATCTCGTGGAAATCGGTTTTGATGCCGCCCAGGCCGTGGCTACGGTCGGGCCATGTCATCCGGCGACGTTTCGATCCCGCGCCTTCAACGCGTCCTGCGGCCGCTTGGACTGGCCGGGTGGATGGTACTTCTCAGTTCACCGGCGGAAGGTGCATCGACTATCCGGAACGAGGCCGCCATTGCGGCGGTTGCCCAGGGATTAAGCGATGTCGCCTTCGCGGACGCGTGGGTATTCGACGCTCGGGACGCCACGGATGCCACCCACATCACGGTTCGTGGGCACGGGGCGATCCTTCGGATGCGCAAGAGGGATTACCAACAACCGCCGTACACGAAGGCTGAATGGCGCATGGGCCTCGCCTTCACCGGTTGTCGGAATGTGCTCGTCGAAGGCTTGCGTATCGAGTCGTCGGGTGGCGACGGCATTTACATCGGTTCAAGCAAGGCCAATCGCTGGTGCGAGAACGTCACGATCCGGAACTGTGTGTGCCACGACAACCACCGGCAGGGCATCAGTGTCATCAGCGCCGTTCACCTGCTCATCGAGAATTGCACCCTTTCGGGAACCGCCGGAACACCTCCCGAGGCGGGAATCGATCTGGAACCGGACGAACCCGACGAACGCCTGGTCGACTGCGTCATCCGCAATTGCGTGGTGGCCGACAATGCGGGCAATGGGATCCTAGTCTGGCTCAAGCCGCTGACCGCGGCCAGCGCTCCGGTCTCGATCCGGTTCGAGAACTGTCACGTGCGGATGGGACCTACGGGTGAGGCGTATAACCCGTCCCTGGAGGCCTCGAACCAGGGTTGGTCGGGTTTCGTGGTGGGGGAGATCGCGGACGATGGACCGCGGGGCGTCATCGAGTTCCTTAGATGCACGTCCGAAAACACCGGTCGCGAAGGGGTCCGGCTCAGCAACAAGTCCGCGAAGGCCGTCAGGGTGCGGTTCGTGTCCTGTCGTTGGAAGAACACCTGGTGGAGCACCCGGTCCCGGTGCCGCCGTGAACGGCCGGTTGGTGAATTTCGCTAGTTCAGTGGCCTGTGCGGCTTGCGTACGCTCGCATGGCGAGGCGACCAAAGTCCCATTGGTCTTCACGGCGAAACTGCGGTACCACTGACGGCGCTCGGAGGCATCCCCCTGTCAGTCACCGTCACGCCAGGTTTCATGGCGTGGTTCGGTCCCTGCGGATGTCATCGGGTTCCAAGGACACTCCGATCGTTTCGCTCCATTCCATCCCTTCGACGAATGAACACCACCCGACAGCATCCTTCCCACCGTCTGAGTTCGACCCGATTCGCGTGCCGAGCGCTCCTACCTTTCGTGGGGTGGGCGTGTCTCGCGCTCCTGGGCTTCGTGGAAAGTCGGAGTCACGCCCAGGTATCCGGAGCCATGGACCTCTGGCCGAGGAACTCGACGGTGGAACTGGGGAGCACCCGCCAGTTCGGTGCGTACGTTCCGATCACACCCAACACGGTCATCTGGTTGGTCAACGACATCCCGGGTGGCAACACCAGCCTTGGAACCATCAGTGCCGGCGGTCTCTACACTCCGCCCGCCACCGCACCAGCCGCCAGCGTCGTCACGGTGAAGGCCCGAAGCACCGCTTACCCTTCTTCCTTCGCGTCGACTCCACTGACCATCACCCGGAAGTATCCCTGGCTTTGGAGTCTTTCGCCGTCGTCTCTGAGCGTCGGCAATTATCAGGTCAGTCTGAATGGCGCCAATTTTGCGCCGGACTCGAAGGTGATGGCCAACGGTGTGGCGCTTCCGACCTCGTTTGTTTCCAGCACCCGGCTCACCGCCACGGGGGTCGCTTCTCAAACCGGCACGATTCAGTTCCGGGTCTTGCAGCCGGCACCCGGAGCGGTGACCGGCAACGTCGTTTCCGCTTCGGTTTCCATGCCCACGGTTTCCGTTGCCGTCTCGCCAGGCACGGCGTCGGTTCAACTCGGCGCCGCCCTATCCTTGCAGGCGACTGTCACGGGTTCGGCCAACACAGCCGTGACGTGGTCAGTGAATGGCGTCGTCGGAGGTTCCGCCACCGTGGGCACGGTCTCCGTCTCCGGCGTCTACACCGCGCCCGCCGTGATGCCTGCGTCGGCCAGTGTCACGGTCCGCGCCACTTCGGTCGCCGCGCCGACCTCGTACGGCATCGTCACGGTCACTCTCCTGGTTCCTCCGCCGGTGTCGGTGGTGGTGACGCCAAGCACGGCGTCGGTTCAACTCGGCGCCGCCCTATCCTTGCAGGCGACTGTCACGGGTTCGGCCAACACAGCCGTGACATGGTCGGTGAATGGCGTCGTCGGAGGTTCCGCCACCGTGGGCACGGTCGCCGTCTCCGGCGTCTACACTGCGCCCGCCGTGATGCCTGCGTCGGCCAGCGTCACGGTCCGCGCCACTTCGGTCGCGGCGCCGTCCTCGTACGGCATCGCCACGATGACGCTTGCCGCTCCGCCTCCGGTCACGCCTACGTCGCCGGGGTTGCTGGCGGCAGGTCGGTTTCTGGAGCAGTCGTCTTTTGGACCGACTCCTGCGACGTTGGTCCAGGTTCAGCAAATGGGCGTCACGGCTTACCTGGACGCGCAGTTCGCGCTTCCCGAGACGCCCATTCCGACGCCGTCTGGCAATTCGATGGGCGCCCTCCGTCAATGGGCGCTGCACAGTTACACCACCGCGCCGGATCAGCTTCGGCAGCGGGTGGCGTATGCGCTCAGTCAGATCCTGGTCACCTCCGGTTTCAAACTGGTCTATGCGGACGAGATGCTGCCATGGCTGCGGCTCTTGAGTGGGCACGCCTTCGGCAATTATCGCGATCTCCTGCGCGAGGTGACCCTCAGCCCGTCGATGGGCAAGTACCTGGATCTGGCGAACTCGATGAAGCCCGGACCGGCGGGTGGCGCTAACGAGAACTATCCGCGGGAACTGCTCCAACTTTTCTCCATTGGGCTGTGGCGGCTGAACCCGGACGGTTCACAGGCGTTGGATGGTTCGGGGAATCCGGTTCCGGCCTATTCCCAGGCGAGTGTGACCCAGGTGGCGTTGGCGCTCACCGGTTGGACCTATCCCACAGCGCCGGGAGGGACGCCGGGCGGCAACAACTGGGAGTCGTTCGGTGGCCCGATGGAACCTAGGCCATTGAACCACGCGACGACCGCCAAGTCGTTCCTGGGTTGTTCCCTGCCGGCGGGTCAGTCGGTCGAACAGGATCTCGACGGAGTGATCGATTGCCTGATGCAACACCCCAACATCGCTCCCTTCATCGTCACGCGCCTGATTCGGAGCCTGGTCATGAGCAATCCGAGCCCGGGCTATATCGGGCGGGTGGCGGGCGTGTTTGAGGACAACGGGAATGGGGTGCTAGGCGATCTTAAGGCGGTGGTCCGGGCGATCCTCCTGGATCCGGAGGCGCGCAACGATACGGCGACTGTGAATCAGGGTCGACTGAAGGAACCGATCCTGCAGGTGAGCGGATTTCTCCGGGCATTGAACGGCAACTTCAGCAGTACCCAGCAGGTCACGTATCTCTTCGATTACATGGCGCAATCGGTCCTGAGCCCGCCCTCAGTGTTCAGTTGGTTCTCGCCGCTCTATCGGGTTCCCAAGAATCCGCAGTTGTTCGGGCCGGAGTTCCAGATTTACACCCCGACGGAGGCGACGCTGCGAGGGAACATGATCTACTCGATCATCAACTATCCGGGGACCGACCTGCCCGTGGATCTTTCGCCGTTCCAACCCTACGGCAATGACATGCCGGCGTTGGTGGAGAGAGTGAATGTGACCCTGCTGTACGGCCGGATGCCGGCAGGAATCAAACAAGCGCTCATCACCGCGGCGGCACCGGGGTACGACGCGAAAACGCGGATCGAAACCGTACTCTATCTGGCCGCACTCACCGGCCAGTACGCCGTGCAACACTGAAAGCGGACCCCTTTAACCCTGAACGATCTCAAATCATGTCCACATTCCAACATCGCGTTTCCCGACGTCAGCTTCTTGGTGGGTTGGGCGGCGCCGCCCTTTTCGCCCGACTCGGCCGGATCAATGCCCTCGCCCAGGGTGCGCCGCCCGATTACAAGGCCCTGGTCTGCATCTTCCTCACCGGCGGCAACGACGGCCACAACACGGTCGTTCCGCTGACCCAATCCCAGTTCAACGCCTACCGTGCCGCCCGTGGAACCATCGCACTCCCCGACGGCAACGGCGCCCTGCTGCCGGTGGAACATATCGACGGCACTCCATACGGGCTCAATCCCGGGCTGGAGGCGATCCACCCACTCTGGGCGCAAGGCCGGCTCGCCGTTCTCGCGAATACCGGTCTGCTCGTGCAACCCGTGAACCGACAGCAATTTTTGTCCCATGCGGCGCCCGTGCCTACAAATTTGTTTTCGCACTCAGACCAGATCCAGCAGATGCAGAGCGGGGTGCCGACCACCTCCGGTTCCAGTGGCTGGGGCGCCCGGGCGGTGGACGCGGTCCAGTTCATGAACGGCGTCTCCACGTTTCCGCCGAGCATTTCGGTCACGGGTCCGTCGCTCTACTGCACCGGGCAGATTGTCCAATCCGCCAGCCTGCTGCCGGGCTTCAACCTCGATCCCGCCGGGATGAGTCTTTGGCCGCAGGCCGCGGCGGATGCCCGGAAGGCCGGTCTCCAACAGGTGCTCGAGTTTGACAGCGGCCTCGCGCTCGTGCAGTCCGCGAACAAGGTGCGCAAGGACGCCCTGAGTTTGAACGCGATGATGACGGGCGCTTCGGCCACCGTGGGAACCGTCTTCCCCGGAACCAACCTGGGTAGTCAGCTTCTCCAGGTTGCCAAGCTCATCAAGTTACGTTTCACCACCGGCATCCACCGTCAGGTGTTCTTTTGTTCCATCGGCGGCTTCGACACCCACGGTGCCCAAAGTTGGCAACACTGGGATCTGCTGTCGCAGGTCGCCGAAGCCATGGCCGCATTTTACACGGCCACCGAGGAAATGGGCGTCGCCGATCGCGTCACGACGTTCACGTTGTCGGATTTTGGGCGCACGTTGGAACCCAGCGGCGCCGGGAGCGACCACGGTTGGGGCAACCATCACCTGCTCCTGGGTGGCGCCGTCCAAGGCGGCCGGGTCTTCGGCACCTTCCCGAATCTGGCTCTCGGCGGTCCCGACGATTCCGGATCTCGCGGCGCTCTGATTCCGTCGACCTCGATCGACCAATACGGTGCGACGTTGGCGAAGTGGTTCGGAGTTCCCGCGGCGCAATTGCCCGCGGTGTTTCCGAACATTGGGAACTTCGCAACGAACGATCTGGGCTTCTTCGGCTGAGCCGGTGGCGATTTAGGTCGGGATACGGTTTTGGGCTTCATGGAGCCAATGTCATCCTGACGGCTTTTCCGCGGGCACGGCGCCGACCCAGACGTTGTCGATCAGTCCGGGGGGCACCCAGAGCATGCGGGGAAATGCTTTGCGTTGGGCGGGGGTTACTTCCAGCCCGGCCGTTCCGCCGCCGCCTTCAGCGGTTGCACGGGCCCGGAACCGGACGGGCGTCGCCTGCCCGACATCGACTTCCGCCCGACACCGGATCACCAGGTCCCATTCCTTCTTCCGCGCCTCCACCACCGGGTTTTCCATTTCGAATCCGGCCGGGAGTCCTTCCGCTTCGATGCGGATGGTTCCGTCATACCCGCGGGGTTCAACTTTGATTTTCAAGGTCTGTTTCCCGCCCACCGGCACGTGGACGCGCTCGGTTTCGGTCGAAGTCCGAAAGGCGCCGGCCTGTGAATCCAGTTCCAGGACGTACTCGCGTCCGGGTCCATGGCGACGTCCAGCATCGGAGATCGAGATCCAGTACGGACCGGGGGTTTCGAAACGATGAAAGATCGCCGGATCGGGATCTCCCGCCGTGGCGCTGGCCACAACCGATCCGTCGGCGCGCACCAGACGAAGCTGGGGATCGCTGGTGCGCCCGAGGCTTCGGCTGCGGGCCTGGATTCGCCACCAGCCAGCAGTCGACACCGAGAACCGATACCAATCCTGGTCGGTGGCTGTGTTGAATTGACCCACGGCCAGGCCGGGCGAATCGAGGACGGTGGCCGATTCGAGGCGATCGTTCGGTTCTGACTCGGCGGCCACCCGTCCGGGGACGGCTTCCGTACGTGGCATCAGGACCTCCCGGCGGTGGGAGCCCGTCAATTCCAGGCGTGCCCATCCGATCTCTCCTGCCGCCGTGCTCGCGACTCGAGCCCGAGCCCATCCGGATTGGCTGGAAACGGTCGAAACCCAGCCCACTTCCGAAGGTTGGCGATTCGAATCGGGAACGATTCCGACGACGGGCTCGGCCGCAAGGGCGCCCACCGGAAAGCTTCCGACCCGCAGACGAAACGCCTGAGCTGGTCCGCCCAGGTACTCGGCATCGCGGAGCTCCACCCGGTAATCGCCGGAGTCGGGAGCCTGAAACTCCAGGGCGACATCGGAACCGAGCCCGGGGGTATCATTGGCGTAGACCCGTTCGTTTCCCGCGGCATCCAACACGCGCAAAACCGGATCCGTCGGTGATCCCCAGCGCTGGGCCACGACTTCAAGGGAAATGCGCTGCCCGCGGTTCAGCGGGAGACGGAAGACCCGAACGCCGGCCTCCAACATGACGCCATCGACAGCTACCGGGGGCTTCAGGACGGGCGGGGATCGATCCGGGGCCGACCCGGCCTGCAAGGACTCGGAGCGGAGTCCGTCGACGAGAACCCAAGCCAGGTTTGAGACGCCATTGGTTCCAAGGATTCGAATTCCTTCGATTCCGGCGGGATGGGAAGCGGGGACGAACACGGGAATCTTCAGGGAGTCGTCGAGGCACTCCCAACCCTCCGCATCGTTGCGATCCAGGCGGCCGGCCCACGAGGTCCAGAGCGTTCGGGTGCCTGCGAGTTCCTTGCCCTTCAGCACGAGCACGGCCGCCGACCCGGGGCGCAAAGCGCGGGGAGAGACGAGCGCGATGTCCGGCGGGCCTGCCTGGGTGGCTGCGCTGGCGAGTCCGAACCAGACGGCGAGCAGACCCGACGCCCGGGCGCGGGCCATGCGATCGTGGACCAAGGAAGCGGGGGTGGACACTGGACAAAACTCGGGCCCGGGCACGGAGGTTTGTCAACGGAGACGTTGGTTGGGGCGCAATCGGGCAATCGGTCAATCGGTCAATCGGGTCGTGACAGGAGGGAGCCAGAGATGGCAGTGGTCTGGAAATGGACACGGAGACATTGGCGAAGGCACTGGAGACCCTGGGTTGTCCGTCGGCGAAATCCATCGAGATGGCAGTCCAACTGGAGAAGCGGGCGAGTCAGTTGGAGACGGATCGGGGATGGACGCGCGAACGCGCGCTGGTGCATCTGCTCGAGTTGATGCGCGGCGGGTGGGCAGCTAAGGAGCGCGGTCTCTAACCGCTTCTTGCGTGTTGCGGAGGGGGCCCGTTGACTGTCACCCATGAGGAGCCGGGAGGAGAGGACATGATGACGAAGAGTGACTCGACGACACCGATTCAACCGTGGCCCCTCCGGCGGTCCGAGCCGCTGGGTGATTTTCGGATTTTTCGAATGCGCCGCGATTGGCGGCAATCACCCCGGACGGGGCAGGAGCACGCGTTCTATGTTCTGGATTCACCCGACTGGGTGAACGTCATTGCCCTGACGCGCGACGGCCTCGCCGTGATGGTGGAACAGTTTCGGCATGGGACCTCTTCGGTGGATCTGGAAGTGCCCGGTGGCGTGATGGACCTGGAGGATGAGTCACCGGTGGCGACCGCGATTCGCGAACTTCGCGAAGAGACTGGTTACCTGGGGAAGAATGCGCGGGTTCTGGGGACCATCGCCCCCAACCCGGCCATTCAGGGCAACATCTGTCATACCATTCTGATCGAGGACTGCGAGCCAGTGGCTGGCTTGGATTTGGATGCTGGCGAGGACATCCAGACGCATTTGGTGCCGTCGGACCAGCTGGCGATCATGGTTGCCGACGGACGGATCCAGCATTCGCTGGTGGCCGTGGCGATCTTCCACTTCGAGATGTGGCGCCAGGGCAAAAAGCGCGCTTAGCCAGTAGGCGTGTTGGCCTCGAACGGCGAACTTTCGGCGACGTCGCCGGAGGTGGCGAGGCGCTTGCTTGGACTCGCGACAGTAAGGCTGCAACCGCGAGCCACGGTTTAGGCGACCTCGGTGAGCGCCGTCCGAAGGGTTCCGGCCGCGGTGGGAAGCACCTTCTCCAGCTGGCGTATCTGATCGATCACCTGATGGAGAATGGTACTTCCCGGAGTCGCGGTGAGCCGCTGGAACCAACGGAGGAAATGGGCTGAAACGGCCTGTTCCAACTCGGCGGGCACCGGCGTCGGACGGCGGTCGGTCGCCAACTCGGCAAGACATAACGCACCGCCGTGGTAGGCATCGCCGGCCGTCGCCGAAGCGCGCAGGAACGGGATCGCGGCACCGGGATTTCCAGAAAGCAGCAGGGCCTCGCCGTGCTGGCCGGCCAACAGGGTCTGGGTGGCGTGGGCTTTGATGGCTTCCCCGGTCCAGTCGATGGCGAATTCGAGCAGGGAGGGGTTGCCCAGGGCGATTTCACCGCCGAGACGCCAGACCTCGGGGTCGCCCTGCCGGGTGTCGAGCATCTCGTGAAGCACCTTCAGAGCGTCGATGGGGCGGGCCATGCGCTTGTAGAGACGGGCGAGATCGAGGCGAACACCGCGGCTGGAGGATTGGTCGCGCAGGGCGGCCTGGAAGGCGGCTTCGGCTTCAGTCAGTTGACCTGCGTGGATGAGGCAGAGGCCAAGGTAATGGTATGGACCCGCCCGGCGAATCTCGGGATCGATCGGGGATGCCGTGGGTAGATGTCGCTTGGCAAGGCACTCCTTGATCTGGGCCGCCGCGGCGGGCGGACGTTCCAGGCGGAAATAGGCGAGTCCCAGGGCGAAATGAATCGATGCGGTGGGCTCGTACGCTTTGGCGACTGGCGACTCCAGTATTCGGACGATGTCCGAATACCGCCGGGCGTTCATGAGCGCCGACGCGTACTGCAGGAGAAGTGTCTCGCGAAGTTCCGGCACCCGCTGCTGTTCGGGATGATCGCAGAGCGCCTGAAACGCCCGCTCGTACTCGGCGATTCCGGACTCAGGGTCCCCGGCATGGACGAATTCAAGGCCGAGATTCATGAGGAGATTGGCGTCGTCGGGGAATTCCAGGACCGCATCCCGCAGGAGGCGGAGGTTACGTTGTGATTTCTGACGTTCAACGACTATCTCTTCCGTATAGCCAAAGTGCTTAATCTGAGCGGTTCCGAGCGCCGTTTCGAGGCCCCACTCTTCGGCCCGGACGAGTATGCTGGAAAAAATCTGTTCATGGATACGGCTAACGTAAAACAGACCGGGTGCGTTGCGGAAAAGCCGAGGAACAAAGGCGACTCCTTCGGCTTCGGCCCCCAGATTTTGAAGCGGGATTCGGAGTCCGAGAAGCCCGGCTTTCCTGAAGTCGCGACGGAGGTTATCATGCTGGTCTGGAGGCAGTTGCTCGTCAGCATCAAGCATGAGAACCCAATCACCCGTGGCGTGCTCTAACGCGGCATTGCGTGCGGCGCTGAAATCGTCGCACCAGACGAAGGAATGCACCTGGGCGCCAAACTCACGTGCGATCTCAATCGTGCGATCCTTGGAACCGGTGTCGACCACGATGATTTCGCTCGCGATCGATCGGATGGATTGCAGGCATTGAGCGAGGAATCGTTCCTCATCTTTCACGATCAGGCAGACGGAAAGGCGGCATCGATCCGCGGGGTTGGTCTCGGCGAGTTCCGGAGGAAGCACGAGCCAGGCGGGGTGGGCATTGCCGTGTGCATGGCCCTTGAGGAACGCTCTTGCAGGCTTCCATTGGGGGGCGATGGCCTTGGCCTGTTGTCCGTAACGGCGCGCGGAGGACGCGTCGCCGACGGCTTTCGCGATCTCACCGAGCAGCAGATAGGCCTCGGGATGATAAGGGCGGCGTTGAAGGGCCGCGACGGCGACGTTCCACGCATCACGGAACTTCTTCTTATCGAAGAGTTCATGGGCAGGTCCGAGGTGGCCGACCCGGGCGCAATCCGGGAGTTCGATGGCCCCGGAACGGGGTTGGGCTGGTGCCTTGGTTGATGTCGGAGCCTGGGCGGCAATGGCTTGAGCACGGTTGAGAGCAATCGCAGCAGCATGCGTCCAGGTCCAATTCGCGTGCACGTGGCGGCTGCCGGCGAGGCCCTTGGATCGGGCATCGTCGCGGTGATCGTGAACCCACTGCATGCGGTTCGCGAGGGCGGCCAGGTCCGGTTCCAGGAGCCAGCCGGATCGAACCAATGGCATGCCACTAATCGAGGCACCGATCTCCTTGCGGATGGAGGGGATTCGGATGGCGATGTTGTCCGGGGCAAAGTCGTCGGTGGCCCCTCCGGCGGTGACGATGACCGGCAGGCCGCACGCCATGGCTTCGAGGACGGGCAGGCCGAAGCCTTCACCGCGATAGGGATGAACCAGGCAGTCGCAGGCGGTGTAGAGGCCGGGGATGGAATCCGGCGGCATTTCCTCGTTCAGATAGAGGATTTCGGGGGCATTGGGACGGGCTTGGGCCGTACGGATGCTCTGTTCGAACGTCTGACCGGCGTACACGTCCTTGCCGCCGAAATCTTTGATGACGAGACAGACATCATCGGCGGCGGTGAACTGGGACAGGAACGCTTCGAGCAGCAAATCGGGGCCTTTGCGGAAGATGGTGCCGCCGACGAACAGGAACTTGAAAGTCTTCTGAGTCGCGAGTGCGAGGGGCGCAACGGCGGGATGAAAGCGGGTGGGATCGATTCCGTTGGGAACGACGAAGACTTTTTCGGCAGGGACCCCGGAGTCGATGTAGACCCGACGGACGTACTCCGACGGAATCCAGACTTCATCGACCTGGGCGAGATCGTGGACCCATTGGCGGGGCAGGGAGCCGAATTCCCAAGGCTGGATCACAACCAGAGCGCCGGATTTGGGGCGCTCCCATTGGGGAGGCCAGGCGTGGCGAACGGTGACCATCGGCCGGCGGGACGGCTTGGAGGTCATTTGAGCGGCCAGGGTGGTCCAGGCCTTCGGTGCATTCCTGGGAAGAGGAGTGGGTTCGCCGACACACTGCAACTGGGCGTCCGCCTGGGGCTGGAGGGCCCGGGTCAGTTCCCGGTTCACATGGGAAAGGCTGCCGTGGTCCAGGAACGAGCCGATCCAGTCGATGAGCACGGGTTCTCGATGAACGGTGGGACCGTTGGCAGGCACCTGAGAGGGTGGCGTCGTGGGCACCGGTTCCGAGGCGGGCGGCCTTGCCGCGGAAGCTGGGGAGGGGACGGGGTCGAGGGCGACTCCCAAGCGTTGAGCGATGGCCTGCACCGCCGCCTGTCGTTCGGGGTAGGAACCCGCGATGCGCCGGGCGTATCCGAGGAAGTGAATCGTCTCCGCGGCACTCCGGGTGGCGTGACTCTGGACGGCCTCACCCAGGAGATGATCGAACTGATAGACGACGCGACCGACGCGGGAATAGCGGTCATCATCGTGGACGACAACGGAGAACGGGTTGAAGCGGATCGGAAACCCGGCGGCCTTGGCCCGGGACGAGAAGTCCACGTCCTCCCGCTGGTAAAAGCCGCGTGATTCATCCCACTGGACCCGGTCCAGGGTGGTGGTTTTGAGAACGCAGATGCCGCCGGTGACGTAGATGTCGGGATCCGATTCCCAGTAATCGAGAAGGACGGAGCCTTTGAGTCCGCCGGTGGTGGCCCAGTCCCAGAAGCGGGAGCGGTCGGTGTTCAGGATGCGCACCGCCATGACGTCGTACCCTTCACCGAAGCGTTTCAGTCCTTCGGCGAAAGAGGCATCGAAGAGGATGTCGTCGTCGCTGACGACCAGGTGGTCAAACTTGGCGAGGCGGCCGAGGGCGTTGCGCATCTTGCCGAGACGTCCGGCTTTCGCGACCTGCGCGAGATCCACGGTGCGCACATCGTCGGGGATTCCGGTGATGTTGCCGCCGACGAGAATCTCGAAGCTCTCGAGGCCGAGGGCGCGGATGCTGGCGATTTGACGGGCCACTTTCTCGGGGCGGGAACCGCCGGTGATGATGCAGAAGGAGTACCCGGGTTTCCGATCGGCGGTCGTGGTCGTGTTGGACGGGGTCGGCCTCGGGATGGGGACGAGAGCCGCGCGGATGCGGGCGATCGAGGGCGCGAGAGTGGGATCCTGGAGGCTGGCGAGTTCGGCTTCCGTCAGGCCGAGCACGGCGAAGAACACCGGGGTCTGGCCGAGGAGATGGTTGGCGAGGAAGCCGGGGAGGTCGGAGGCGGAGGCCGCCTTGTCGAGGAACTCTAGGGTGGCTTCGATGGCTTCGACGGGAAGGGTCTCCGGTGCGAAGACGGCAGCCATGAGGGGGGCGATCTGGCGAGCCAGGAACGAGCGGGGATCGGTATCCGGGGCGGACTCGCGCGGGGCGGTGAGGGGCGAGCCGACGGTACGTCGCGACTCGGCTTCCTCGGCGGCCTGGATGTAGGAGCGTTGGCACTGGCGACGGACGAGGTGCTGGAAGGCGGTGCCCGCATCGTGATGGGCGCCCCAGCGGCGAAGGCTCATCGCCGTGAGGAGCATGGTCTCGGGGGCCTCGGGACGGATCTGGGAGAGGCGGGCGCACGCCTTCGCGCAGGCCTGGACGTTGCCCGCTGCGAACTGGCGCTTCGCGGTGTCGACGAGTGACGTGAATTCATCGGACGAGCCCGACTTCGATCGCGACGAGGCGGGTGCGCGGCCCTCGAGGGTTTCCAGGATGTGGAGGATCTCGACGTTAGGCTCGAGTTCAGCGGCTTCGACGCTCTTCCGGGCATGGGCGATCGCGGCCGGCACATCGCCGTACTTGACCATGAGAAGCGACGCAACCGACAAGGCGCGGGCGTCGCCGTGGTGGAGGGGACCTCCAGCCGGATAGCAGAAGGGGAAGAGTTCCGGAAGTGAATGCCGGGAGAGCAGGCCTTTGAGGGCGTTGGCCTCATGGCGCGTGTCGGCGGGCTTCTTCAGCCTGGAAAGGGAATCCTCGTGACGGCGGTAGATGGCGACTTCGGTCTGGATGGATTTGACGGACGCGGCCGAGGCGAGGCGGGTCCAGAACTCGTAGTCATGGGCGCGCGGGAAGGCGGGATTGTAGGGGCCGAACCGCTGGTAGCAGGCCGTGCGGACGAGCGTGCCGACATTGGGGATCCGGTTCTCCAGCGCGGAATCCGCGAGCAGGGTCTCCGACCAGCCCTGATAGTCGATGTACGTCCAGACCTCCTGCACGCAGAGCCGTTCATCCCCGAGGAGAAGATTTCCGTAGAGGACATCGAGGCCGGGGTTGCGTTGCAGTTCGGCAACGTAGAGGGCCAGCGTGTCGGCCAGCAGGAAATCGTCGGAATCCAGCCAGACGATGAACTCACCGCGGGCTTCCGCTATGCAGCGGTTCCGGGTCGCCGGCCCGCCGCTGTGCTCCTTCGTGAAGCACCGGATCCTGGAATCCGCGAAGGAGCGGAGAACGGTCTCGGTGTCGTCAGTCGAACCATCGTCGACGATGACCACTTCGAGATGCGCGTACGTCTGGTGCAGCGCGCTTTGAACGGCTTCGGCAAGGAACCGCGCCTGGTTGTAGGTCGGGACGGCAATCGTGATGAGCGGGGTATAACCAGATTTGGATTCGGGGTGGGATTCGGACTCGGAACCATGGCGGGAGCCGGTAAGCGGGGAGGAAGCAGCGTCTGCGGAAGCCTTCGGAATGACGAGCCGGTCCTTGCCGAAGAAGGAGGACCAGCCGTTGCGGAGCGCCTCGAACTGCGGGTGTTTGCGGAGCAGATGTTCCAGGGACTGCGCTTCCTTGTCCCGCTTCCTGGCCAGGTGTTCCTGATTGGCGGCGTAATCGTGATAAACGACCGGACCGGGTGAGTAGATCTGTTTGCGACGATCGCTGTCGGCGTGAAGCAGGCGGACGGCGAGGTCGATGCCCCCGTTGCCAAACACCATCTCATCGTCCCATCCGCCAACCTCAAAGAACGTGTGGGCCAAGTAGGAGGTGTTGCCCTCGATGTCCGCGTGAATGGGAAATCGGCGATCGCCGAGATAGTAGTGCTTGGCGAGCTCGTTGAGCGGGTTCTGGGTCTTCGGGAAGATGGCACCTCGCACGGCGATGACGTCGAACCGGCGGAATTCATCGAGGTGCGCGCCGACGACGCCGCGTTCGGGAATGGCGTCGTCGTCGAGGAAGAAGAGGATTGAACCCTTGGCGAAGGCCGCTCCGACATTGCGGGCGAAGTAGGCCCCTGTGTTCTCGGTGAGCTCGACGAGAGTGTCGACGTAGGGGCGGACTTGATCGGCCTCGACCGTACTCGAGCCGTTGAGCACGTAGACGATTTCGAATCGGCCGTCGCGGTCCTCCTGCAGCTTTTTCAGGACCCGAAGGGAATCGACGCGGATTTCGTGGGCGATGATGACGACGGAGACTTGGGGATCCTGGGCGGCGGGGATGTATTCGAGGCGTTTGAGCTTTGCGGCGTAGGCGTCGAATTTGGACATCCATCCGCGGAGCGAGAGTGCCGAACGCAGGGCGGCGATGGGGGAGTCGACCACCACCGATTTAACCTGGGCTTTTGGGGTCAGTTCAGGGTGGCTGGGTTCGACGTGGACCGCTGCCTGTCGAGGGCGCAGTGGAAGGGTGCGTTGGAGACGCTCGTCCTCGGTCTGCGGTGGGAGTTTGAGCAACTCATGATACTCAAGAATTTTCGCTTCGGCCTGGGCTTCCTCGAATCGGTTCTCGCGAATGAGGTCGAAGCCGTGCAGGAGATGTTGGAACGCCTCGGGGTTGGTGTCGGTGGGCAACAGCGACGTCACGGGCACGGTGCTAGACTCCGACGCTGCGGGCGATGGATGATCGGCCGAAGCCGGAGCCGCGGGTTCAAGAGAAGGAACCCTGGCTTCAAGGGCGGGCCGGGCGTCCGTTGCCCCGGGGGGAACGTTCGAGGGGGAGCTCGGAGCCGGTTTTGGGGCTGACTCCGTGGAAGGGGCGATCCTTGGTCCGGCGGCGAGGCGCGCGAGTTCGGTGGTGAGCCGCGCTTTTTCGTGTTCGAGCGTTTCGATCTTCGCGGCGAGGTCCGCATTCCGTCTATGCTGCTTCTCCACGGCCGGGATGTGGCGAAGGGTTTTGAAACTCTGAGTGGGGCGGGCGCCCCATTCCGAGGGCCAATGGAGGATGCGGGCGTGATCGCATTCCTGACGGGTCAGATCCCGATTCTGATGACCGAGGCTGTCCTCGGCGTACCAGCGGAGTCCGAGGACTTCGGGTAGGTGGAAGAATTTCTCGGCCTTGACGAGTCGGAGCCAGAATTCGTAATCGCCGGCGGACCGGTAGCTGGGATCGAAGAGCCCGTAGCGATCGTGCAGGCTGCGGCGCCAGACGGGTTGAGGGCCGACGTAGCAGCCGCGGAACAGAAGGACAGGGTCAAAATTCGGCCAACGATAGTAGCCGCGGATCTCGGTGAAACCGAAATCGGGATGAACATTCTCGCAGACCGCGCAGTCGGCATAGGACAGCGAACATTCGGGATGAGCCTCCAGGGCGGCCACGAGCCGCTCGAGGGCTTCGGGCCGGTGGCGGTCATCGGCGTTCGCGCTGGTGAGGTACGGAGCCGAGGCGAGGCGGACGGCGCGGTTCCAGGCGCCATAAATGGATTCGCGTTCGGTGCGGAGATAGATGATACGGGGGTGGAGCGCCTGGAATTCCTCGACGATGGCGCGTTCGTTCTCAGGAGAGCCGCTGTCGATGACGATGATCTCGAGGCGATCGGCGATCGTTTGCTGCAATAGATCCTCGAGGCACCCACGGAGAAAGCGTTCGGACTTGTAGATGGAGATGATGGCTGAAATGAGGGGTGGCGCGGCCGTGTCGGGTCCGACGGGTGCTGGCGGCGGGTTCTCAGTCTGCGAATCCGCCGCCGTAGCTCCGCCGGAGGGTCCGCCGTCTGGGACGCCCAGTTCCACGGCAGGTGGGACGCCCGCGGCTGCCGACGCCGGGTTCGAAGGAAGGGGTGTGGGCGCTGCGAGAGTGCTCAGGTTCTCGAGCGCGATGACGTGCTTGGGATCGATCCGGAGCACCTCGTTGAAGGTGGACCGGGCGGATTCCTTGTCGCCGGTCTTGGCGAAGCAAACGCCGAGAGCCAGCAGCGAAGGGAGGTCGTTCGGATTCTGCTGGATCAGCTGGTTGTAGCCGTGGGCGGCCTCCTGGAACTGGCCACTTCGGAAATTGAGATCGGCGAGCAGCCGGACGGCGGAGGGTTCGGTGGGATTGATGGCAAGGGCAGCGCCCAGGGCCTTCTCGAAGTCCTCGATGCGACCGGCCTGGACGCAGGCGGCGGCGAGGGCGGCCAAGGTGGGGGCGTGGTCGGGGCGGAGATCCGCCGCGTGCTGGATCGCCTGGATTCCGCCCGGGAAGTCACCCAGCTGAAGCAGGAGATTGCCCGAGGCGACCCAGACGTTGGCCGCCTCGGGATCGAGATCGAGGACGCGTTCCAGCCACGATTGGGCTTCGGCGAGTTTGCCTTGCTGGAAGTAGCGATCGGCCTGCTGGAGGCAGGCGTGGGAGGCGCTCGTGGTTCGGCGAGGAGCGGGGGTTCCGGGTTTGGATGGCGCGACGTGGGTTGCATCCGTGGGTTTCATAGGTGGCGCTGTGGTCGGCTTGGGGGAAGCGGCGTCGTGGGGCTGTAGGAGGGGCTTGGAGAAGGGGGCGAAGACGTCCTCAAAGGAGCGGGAATGCCTAGCGAGCCCACGATGGACGAGGTGGCGGACGACGTTGCTGAACATCCATCCGTTGGCCCGGACGTGCTGATAGCCGGCGCGCGCGATGCGGTCGCATTCCTCGGGTCGGGCCAGGTAGTGGTGGAGCAGGTCGATGCCTTCCTGTTCGGACTCGAACCAGACGAGGTGCTCGCGATTGATGAAGAGACGTTCGGCGCCGGGGAACTTGCGCAGCAGGATGAACGTTCGACCCAGAAGCGCATGGTAGGTGCGGCAGGACGTGAAGCCATCGACGTTCGCGGCGTCGTAGGCAAGGACGATGCGGGACTCGTTGTTGAGCCGGTTGACATCCCATTCGGGGACGCGGGCGGGGTGGAGGTTGGACAACCCGAGGGTTTCCCAATCCTCTCCAACGACCCGCAGCCGGGCCCCGAATTCGCGGTCCACGCGCTGGACGAAAGACAGTCGCTCGGCGGCGAAGGGGTACCGTTTGAAGCTGCGATGGTAGCTCTTGCCGGAGAACAGAATATCCACCGTCTTGGGGACATCCATCGGCTTGAAGTAATGGTCGTAGCCGAAGAACGGGACGAACTCGACGTTGATGATGCCCCGCTTTTTCGCGGCCAACGCGACATGACGGTCGACGGTGACCTGATGGGTCACGGAGGGAGCGTAGTTGAGAATCCGTTCAACGAACTCGTCGTTCACGCAGGTGTCGCCGAACCACATCGTGACGGGGATTCCGAGCTCGGACCGGATGCGTTGGAGAACGGCGGGCTCGATGTTCCGGGCGGACTCGACATAGACGAGGTCGGGCCGCATGGCCACGACTTCATCCCAAAGCTGAGTTCCGGCGTCGGGTGTCTTGTAGGCGAGGACCCGTCGTTCGATGTAATCGCGAACGTCCCGGCAACCGAAGGGTTGGACGGTGGTGTAGAGCCGATCCAGGAGTGAGGCGATATGGTAGTCATCGCCATTCGGCACGTAGTAGATCCGGAGCGCCTCGCGGGGAGCATCCTTGGCGTTGACGTCGACGACGGGGCGGACGAGGGAGGAAGTTTGCGATTCGAGAGAGTCGATGAGGGTGACGTCGGCAAGGTCCTTGCCCTCGGCGCGTTGGGCTTTCATCGCCCGGAGGGTGGGCAGCGCGACGAACTTGAGTCCGGCGTAGTGGAAGTGGTGCTCGGGGTCGAAGAGGATCTGGTCGCGGGTGACGGTGTGATGATGGACGTCGGCGTTGTGACTGTTCACACCGGGGCTTACGGGACCGAAGTCAGCGTCCCGCAAGTGGAGGATATCCAGGTCCTGAGCATCGCGTAGTCCGTAGGCCGCAAGAGACGCGCTGCCTTCGATGCAGAAGAGCTCGGGATCGGCACCGGTTTTGCCCAGCCAATCGCGATAGAGTTCGAGGTGGCGGTGGAAACGCTGGAAATAACGGGGCGAGGCGTGATTGAGGAAGTGGACGCCCTGGGCGTTGAAGAGGAGCTGGGCGAGGCGGACGGTTTCCTCGTGGGTGTCGTTGATGTGGCACGAGTAATTCCCCCGGCCATACAGGGCGCGGATGAGCTTCTTGACCTCCTTCGCCTTGGCGACGTCATCGCATCGGAAGAGAACGACCCGTAGGGAATCGTCGCCTTCGAATCGGATCGAGGCGTCCTTCCGTGCGCCGGCGAATTCGTTGGCCCACGTGCCGATCCACGCTTCGCGGGCATAGAGTTCACGGACGAGCAGGGCAGGGCCATGCCCCGAGAGTCGGAGGGACTTCTCGTAGATGATCGAGCTTTGTTCCTGAAGCAGGGCGCGGACCTCGGCGTCGCGGCCCCGTGCCGTGGGGAAGAGGTGGAGCAGGAAGGTGTCGGAGCGCCGACGGGCGAACTCGAGGGCCACGGCGTCGAGCATGGCCTCAGGCATTCCGCGGTCGCGGAAGAACTGCCAGTCGTAGACGTTCGTCTCGCGGTCGAAGGCGACAATGGGAACCTGGATGCCCCCAACAACGGCGGCGGCGATACGGTGCGCTCCGTCAATCGGCGTGTGACGGCGGCCGACCGGTACGAGGGAGGTGGAAGGGTCGAGGCCCCGGTCGGCGACGGAATCGAGAATGGCGTGGAACGCTTCGTAGTAGGCTTGGAGTCCGGACTTGGCGCCGTCGCCCTCGGAGAAGGTTCCCTTGGAGAAGGCGCGGATGTGCTCTTCGTAAACGCTGGAAGCCCAGACATTCTGGACGCCCAGGGCGCGGTGACGCGCGTAGAGAACCTTGGCGCCCAGATCGAAGCGTTCGGCCTTGAACAGGGAGAGGGCGTCGACGGAGAGCTGGGAAGGTTCCGGGGCGAGGGGAAAGTAGTCGATCTCGAGCAGGCGGGGATTGACGAGGTCAGTCCAGGGGCCAGCGGGTTTCGAAGGAGACGAGACAGGTTCGCTGGGACGGTTCATGGAAAGGGAACGTTCTCCAAAATTTGGACACGTATTGGGACCATGAACCGGGGAGGGAGCCCTCACCCCGGCCCTCTCCCACCTCCGCTTCGCTGCGGAGGGAGAGGGAGGAAGAGATGGACGGTTCATGGAAAGCGAAGGGGAGGGAGCGGACGCGACTTCGGGCAGGCGGATCCAGACGGAGTTGCCGTTGCCGTTGCCGGTCGGGCACAGGCCGATGCCGGCGAGGTAGAAGCCATGCTCCTTCAGGAAGGCTCGGAGATCGGCGAGGCGGCATTGGCCGTCGTAAGTGAGTTGAGTGGTGGCGACCTCGAGAAAGAGGCAGCGGCAGCGGCGGAGGGTGTCGACGGCTCCCTTAAGGACCAGGAGTTCCGCGCCCTGGACTTCGCACCAGAGCAGGTCGATGGGACGATTGGCGAGGTCGGGAAGAGTATCGAGCGTGACGACCAGAACCGGATAGGACTCGGCAGGGGTGAGGGACTTGGGGATCCACGTCTGGTCATCGGCGTGGGTCCGGATCGGGAGCAGCGAGCCGACGCCGTTGAGGGAGCCTTCGTGGAAATTGGCGGAGCCGGGCGTCTCGCCGACCGCGAACGGCAGGCATTTCACGCGAGGTTCGGAGGCGTAGGCCGACTGGAGGCGTGGGAAATAGCGGCGGCTGGGTTCGAAGATGACGATCTCGGCGGCGGGATATTGATCGAGGAACGTGCGGACCTCTGTGCCGAGATAACCCCCGACGATGGCAATGGTGCCGACCTCGGCGGCTGGGCGACCGATCCAGTCATGCAGGCCTCGTTCGACGGAACGCTGAATTTCCTCATACCCGGGTTGGCCGCTGGTGTCCGTGAAGTTGCGGGTGGCGGGCAGCGCGGGCGCGTTGGGCACGGCGTGGGTGATCCGGGCGGCGAAGAGATCCTGTTTGTTGTCGCAGAGGATCGAGTAACCGATCCGGGCGAAGAAGGACAGGATGTCGTCCCGTTTGGAGCCGTACTCGACGACGATGAGCTGGGGTTGGAACCGTTCGAAATCCAGGCTTTGAAGGATTTCGAGGTCATGGCCTTCGGCGTCGATGGAAAGAAGATCGAAGTCATCGATCCCGGCTTCATCGAGCAGGCGGGAAAGGCGGCGGGCGGGAACCTTCTCGACGGTCCACTGGGCGCCATAGCGTTGGGTCCAGCGTTCCTGGTCGGCACCGGCGAGGGAGGCAACATCGCTGCCCCAGTCGGGAAGGTGGGGGTAGTGGGAGACGTGAATATCAAGCTCTCCGTCCTGGGTGGAGACGGCGGCTTGGACGCAGCGGACGTCGGCACCCTGATAGGAGATCGAGAGCTTCTTGAAGTTCTTGGGAACCGGTTCAACGCAGAGGCCGGACCAGCCGTGGTGTTCCTGCATGCGGCGGACGTTGGAATAGTGAACGCCGTCAAAGGCGCCGACCTCGACGAAACGGCGGGTGCGGGGAGGGTTGTCCTTGAAGAAGGCTTCGATCCGCTTGTCCTGGCCGAGTTGGGAGTAGAAGCCGCGGGCGTGTTTGGGCAGTTCGCGGGCGAACCAGAACTCGGGATTGGCCTTGAGGACGGCCGCGCAGGCGGAATCGACGAGGGGCAGGTTGCCGAGGTGTTTGGCGGCGCGGGCGATGTACCAGCCGACGCGCCAATGGGTGCAGCCGCGTTCGATGGCCTCGGCGTAGTGGTTGCAGGCCGCATCGAACTGGCCGCGGTGTTCAAGGGCCAGACCGGTCCAGAGCCAGTAGTAGGCGTCGCCGGGCAGAGAGGCGAGTTGGCGCTGGAGTAATTCCCAAGAGGCGTCGTCCATGAAGGCGATGGACTGCTCGGCAGGAAGGATACGGGAGAGACCGGCCGCGTCGGGAAGGGTGCGGCGGCTGACGTCGAGAGCGTCGGAGAGAGGAGGGGTCATTGGCTATCCTTGCCTGGTGTTGTTCTTCCGTGAACCCGGACCCCGGCCTGGAAGGCGGGAGGGTAAAAGAGGGGGGACTAAATTACGTTTGGAGAAGACGGAGAGCGCTTTGCGGCATGGCATTGGCTTGGGTAAGCATGGCGGTGCCGGCTTGGACGAGGATGTTGTACCGGGCGTAGTTGGTGCTTTCCTCGGCGACGTCGACGTCCTGGATGCGCGAGGAGGCGGCCATGAGGTTCTCCTTGTTCACCTGGAGCTGTTCGGCGGTGTAGTTGAGGCGGGACTGGTAGGCGCCGATGGTGGCGCGGTCGGCGGCGAGTTTGTTGATCGCGGTGCGCATGTGCGTGAGGGCGGTGGCGGCCGCAGTGGTGGTGCCGATGCTGGTCGATCCCGCCAGGGCGTTGTCGTACTCAACGTCGGACAAGTCAGGGCTCGTCATCGAGAAGGTGTTGCCTTCGGAGTCGATGGTGACGCCGAGGGAGGCGCCGTTGAAGAGGCTGACACCGTTGAATTCCTTGGTGGAAGTATTGGTGACGTAGGACTGGAGTTGGGAGAACTCCGTCTGATAGAGGGCGCGGTCGTCGTCGCCCTTGGTGACATCCTGGGCGAGGATGGCGAGTTCGCTGAGGCGATCGAGGGCCTTGGCGATCTTCTTGAGGTACCCGTCCTGGGTTTGGGTGAAGGACACGGCGTTGCCCACGTTGGAGCGGGCGGCGGCAATGCGTTGGACTTGCGCATCGAGCCGGGAGGCGACGGCGAGGCCGGCGGCATCATCGGCTGGATTGACGATCTTGGAACCGGAGCTCAGGCGGGACAGCGAGCGAGCGAGCATATCGCTGCTCGTCGCCAGATTGGACGCCGAGACCTGTGCTTGGATGTTCGTGTTGATGACCATAAGAGTCTTGTTCGTTCAGGTGGCGGTGGTTGAGTCAGATCGCGCACGGCGCGGCCGTCACTGGGGCTGCGGCGCTGGCGGGATTGGCAGGCGCGGCGGAGGTAGGTGTCGGTTTTTCCGTGGTTTGGGTTGTGGGTTTGGGAGGCGACGCCGGGATCGGAGTCGAGGCAGGACGAAGGAGGGGTGAGAGGCGCGGAACGTCGGGGCGCACGTGGGTGGCGGCCTCGCGGTTGTTCCGCTGGATTTCCTCGTAGACCTCGTGGCGATGCACGGGGACATCACTGGGGGCTTGGATTCCCAGCCGGACCTGGTCGCCGTCGATGCGCAGGACCTTCACGGTGATCGTACCGTCGATCACGATGCTTTCATTTATCTTGCGACAAAGGATCAACATGGAGTTAGCGGTAGCGGACGTTTAGGCGAGAGCCGGGAGCGGGTGTTGCAGGGCGAACCGGGAGGCGTTCATGGGGATGACCTGCTTTCCGATGCGCGTGTGGCGGTTGAAAACGATCGGTCCCCTGAGATTGACCGTGGACGACGAACCCGTGCGCAGCGTGACGATATTGACGATGACGGCGTCATTCGGGGATTCCAGGCGCAGGAACTCAACGTCGTCGTCACCGAGTTCAGGGCGGTAGTCGGGGACGACGGCCGAGGGAGGGATGATCAGGAAGGCTTGTTTTGGCGCTTCGGTCATCTGGAGCCACATGAAGGGTTGCTCGTCCGGATTCTGGAGCACGATGTAGTGCTTGACCGCCTCGAATCCCAGGAGTCCGAGGGGCAGATTAAGGACGGCGGGATTAACCGCGGTTTCCGCAGAGGCATTCAGCCTCTCGCATTCGATGGTGGCTAGCGTGCTCATACGTCAGATCGCCGAATGTCCATCAGCACAGCACGTGCCACTCTGGTGAGAGGTGAATTGGACTCAGTGCAAGCCTATTATCCTGAATGATATAGGCCTTCTGAAGGGGTCAAAATGCAGAGGCGGTAGGCACGGGCTAAGACCTAGGCAAAAAGTGACCGAAGACCGTGGATTGCCCGGCTAGAATTGCCCGCGGAGCTGGGTCGGAGTGGCAATCGGGCGGGTCTAAACGTTCCCTGTACCCGGTCGCGCGCGCACCGCGCGTTGGGGCCATGAATATGTAAGCGCGGAAGAGGTTCGAGGGTCGGCCATTAAATCTCGTTGGAGAGAAAGAATGGCGTCCGCGGTAGCGCAGGTTGCCCAACCTGCTGTATCGCAGTCCGCCAGCCTGCGGAGGTGGAAACGATGCGGCGCTTCGGACGCGGGGTTCATGGACAGGGACGATTTCCAAGGAAAGGGCACGTATTGGGACCACGAACCGTGGAGCGAGGAAGACCGCAAGCGGCCCGCATCCCGGCCTTCTCCCGGGGGGAGAAGGAGAGATCGCCCCGCGGGTTTCGTAGGGATGAGTAGCCTCTCTGGAAGTTTCCTCCCTCAAGGTTTCAATGCGAGTGCCGATTCATTGGGTGTCGCAAGACAATGGCGGCCGACGGCCACAAAGGGTCGGCGAGGCAACGGTGAAAGCCTCCGAAAAATTTCATCCGGGGCATGGAATGCCTCGATTAAAATCCCCGAAAGGGGTGACTCAAGGAAGGGTCTGTTATGGTTATCAATACAAACGTCTCGGCTCAAAGTAGTGCACGTCTCCTCGGTGAATCTTCAGGGTTGTTGGCCAAATCCCTCTCCCGGCTGTCGTCGGGATCCAAAATCACCTCTCCGGAGGATGATGCGGCGGGGATGGCGGTTTCGATGCGCTTCGATGCGCAAATCAACCGTCTCCAATCAGCGAACAACAACGTCTCCAACGCCATCTCGTTCAGTCAGACTCAGGATGGCTTTTTGAAGAAGGTTGGCAAGGCCCTGGATCGTATGAGCGAACTATCCGTGAGTGCCCAGGACGTGACGAAGATCAACAGCGATCGGGATCTCTACGACGCCGAGTTTCAGACCCTAAAGGCTTACATCGAGGATGTAAGCGCCAAGTCGTTCAACGGAGTCAGTCTCTTCAATGGCGCCACACTCGGTGTCACGAAGGACGAGGACGGCAACAAGTACAACATGACCTCGGTGAATCTGACCACCGGCGCTGTGAACACGGCCTCTTCGGCCGGTGACGTTAGGACGACGGCGGCTGCGGCAACCGCGGTTACCAACGTCAAGACCGCCATCAATCAGCTCGCGAAGGATCGCGCGAACATCGGAGCTAATATCTCGCGCCTGAGCTACACCAGCGAACAGATGGGTGTGCTTAAGGACAATCTATCCGCCGCGAATAGTCGCTTGAAGGACGTGGACGTCGCGGAGGAAAGTACAAAATTTGCCCGGTATAACATCCTCGTCCAGGCAGGCACGGCGATGTTGGCCCAGGCGAACGCCAGTCCGCAGTCTGCTCTGAGACTTCTGTCGTAACGTCGTAATTGAAGTCTCTTAGCGGGGATTGGTGCCCGACCCGGCTGGTCTATGACTGGCCGGGTTTTTGCTTTTACTGAAGGGGCCTGCCTCAAGTTTGCCCCCCAAGCCGCCGATAGAGAGAGGGATGGAATTCGGACTTTCAGGATTAGCCTCGGGATTCGATTGGCGTTCATTGATCGATCAAATGAGCGAAATCGAGAGGGTGCCGCAACGTCGTCTGCTCCTGGAGCAGAACAAGTTGGAGGAGAGGTCGACCGCCTACGGCGCCATCTCCACCCAGCTGAGCGTGCTGAAAAACAGGCTGGAGGCGCTCAAGGCCCCCGGTTTGTTCTCGGGAAGGACCGCCGCCGTCGCCGATGACACGGTGGCCACCGCCAGTTCGACGTCCGGCGCGGTCCAGGGCACCTACACCTTCGCCTTCCAGCAGCTCGCGTCCTCCGCCAAAATGCAGGGCGCCGCAGGAGCCGGAAGCCCGCTCTCCACCACGTCGGATGTTACGGGTGTGACCATCGGAAGCGCCGGGTTTCCCGCCACCGTCACCGCCGGGACCTTCCGGGTGAATGGCGCCGCTGTCACCATCGCGACGACCGACTCGCTCCAGGATGTTTTTGCGAAGATCTCGACCGCGACCGGCAACACCGTCACCGCCACTTACCTCCCCGCGAGCGACAAGATCAGCTTGTCGGGAACAGGTCCGATCACACTGGGAAGCGCCACCGACACCAGCAATTTCCTGGAAGTTGCGAAGCTGAACAACAATGGCACCTCGACGGTCACCAGCGGCAGCGCCCTGGGGAGTGTGAAGGTCGATTCGGCGTTGGGCTCGGCCAATCTGGCGGACACCCTCACCTTCGGTGCGGGGAATACAGGTTCATTCAAGATCAACGGCGTCCAGATCGACTATTCATCGAGCGACACCGTGGCGGACCTGATGGGGCGGATCAGCAGCTCCGGGGCCGGAGTCACCGCGAGCTACGATGTGATCGGCGACCGGTTTGTTCTTGCGAACAAGGTCACGGGTGACGTGGGGATCGCCCTGGAGGATGTCTCCGGCAACTTCCTGCAAGCGACGAAGTTGACGACGGGATCCCTCATCCGCGGCGACGATCTGCTCTATACGATCAACGATGGCGGCCAGCTGCGAAGCCGGTCGAACACCATCGGAGCCTCGAGTTCGGGTCTCACCGGACTGAACGTCACGGCCCTGGAGGAGGGAGGATCCACGGCGGTGACCGTGACCACGGATCGGTCGGCGATCCGGAATGCCATCACGGCGTTCGTGGACGAGTACAACAAGGTCCAGGAGAAAATCTCGTCCGAGACGAAACTGACGACGGATGGCAAGGGTGGGGTCACGGCCGGGGTGCTGGCATCGGAGAGGGATGCCGAGGGCATTGGCTCGAGCTTGCGTCAACTGGCCTACGGGGCGGTGGCGGGTCTGAACGGCGGTATCGCGCATCTGGAGGCGCTTGGGTTCAAGACGAATAGTGACGATGACACCATCAAGCTCGACGACGAGACCCTGTTCGACGAGGCGATGACCGACCGGTTGGACGAGGTGGAGAAGCTATGGTTGGACCCGACCAACGGGATTGCGAAGCGGTTGACGAGCTACCTCGACAAGATGACCGGTGAGGACGGTACCTTGCAGTCCAAGAAGGAGCTTCTGGACAAGCAGTCGAAGGGAATCGATGGGCAGATCGAGGAACTCGAGCGGATCGTGAAGGCCAATCGCGAGCGATTGACCACGAGTTTCGTGTCGATGGAGACGGCCCAACAAAACATCAAGCAGCAGCTGCAATTCCTGACACAACGGTTTGGCAGCTAAGGAATGGCGGGGCCCGGATTCGGGTAGGCCCAGCCCGTCAATCTATGAAGCGAAGATTTCCATTTTGGCCGGTTGGGATGGGGCGCTGGAGCGCCTTCAGCGGGGCGATCGGGATGATGGTTCTGACCGGGTGTGCGTCGGTGCTCGATGCACTTCCGATGTCGGGGCCGGTCTATCGTCCCAAAAACATCTATCTGGGCGTCGAGAAACTGCCTCGGAATGTGAAACGGGTGGCGGTCCTCCCGCTGCGGGTGGACAGCAAGGATTTCGCGATGGAACAGGCCAGGCCGGGATTGCAGAAGGCCCTCTTGGGGGAACTGGCGAAAGCCGATCGCTTCGAGCTGGTTCTAGTGAAGCCGGAGCAGCTTCGGGATTGGTCGGGAAAACTGGCCTGGGGGGCGGAGGAAGAGCTTCCGGAAGGACTGCTCGAACGTATCCGCAAGGAAACCGGCTGCGAAGGTGTCCTATTCTGCCAGTTGACGGGCTATCGGGCCTATCCGCCCCTGGCGATTGGCTGGCGGCTGCGGCTGGTGGATGCCGAAGGGCTGCAGGTATGGTGGGCGGCGGACGAATGGTTCGACGCCGGCGATGCGGCGGTGGCTAATGCGGCACGCCGACACTACATGGACCGGGCGCCACGACCGCTGGCCCTGGCCGATTCCCAGCAAATCCTGTACTCCCCGCTACGTTTTGGGACCTACACAGCCTCCGCATTGGCGGCGACCTGTCCTCATCGCTAATGCCGCTTAACTTATGTCGGGGACTGCCGATAAATGAAGTAGATGCGGGTACTGACTTACGACGTGAATCCAAGCCTGCCAGAAAGAGAAGAAGGGCATGGAAATTCTACCTAATCAAAACACAGGGGCCATCAACAATGCACACCACCCCCGAGGGGTCACGCGACCGCGCCAGCCGTCGCCCGAGGAGGTGAGCTTTGCTACAACGTCGAACATCGACCAATCACTGCGGGATCTGCCCGCGCTGAGGGTCGAGGTCATCGAACGGGCGCAGAGACTGGTCGGCGATCCGGCCTACCCCCCCCGGGAGACCATTCGAAAATTATCGCACCTCCTGGCGCTAGCTATGCTGAACGAGTGAACGAGCCGGATCCCTATCGACCATGAATCGCGCGCTTATTGGAAAGTCCTACATGCGGGTGGCGACCAACACGGCGTCCCCTGGTCAGTTGGTGTTGATGCTCTATGACGGGGCTATCCGGTATCTCGAGGGAGCCCTTCGGGGCTTCGCACTGGAGGATCCGGGTGATTCCAACTCCACGATTAACGACAACATCCAGCGCGCGCAGGCGATTCTGGACGAGCTGAGCGCCGCCTTGAACATGGGAGCGGGTGGCGAATTCGCTGAACGGCTTCGCGGCCTCTACATCTACCTGGATCGCAGGCTCTTCCAGAGCAATCTGCGGAAGGAGGCCGAGGGCATTGATGAAGTAATCCTTCGACTGTCGACCCTCCGGGACGCCTGGCGGGACATGCTCTCCGGGGCAGGAGTTTCCGAAGGCGAACCCGAACGCGTCGGTCTGATGGCAGTCGGCTGAAACCACTAACGGTTGAACCATGCGAGGACCGGACACACCACGGACGATCCTGGAGTCTTGGGCGCGATTATCGGCGGCCGAGACGGAGGCAATCGAGGACGGCAACTGGGTTCATCTGGTCACCTTGCACCAGGCCAAGGCGGCCTTGCGGAAGCGCCTGGATGCCTGTGAGGACGTGGCTGCCAGATCGGATCCTGGGTTGGCGTCTCAAGTGGCCGAGGTGCTCGAGCGGGAGCGCACCAATTTAGCCCTCGTGGCAGGCCGACGGATGGCTGCCGAGGCGGAGAGCGCCTCGGTGGAGCGAGCTCGGTGGAATCTCAGGCGTCAGATGGGGTCGTTCGGGCATCGGCCGACCACTTCCTGGCAGCAGTATTCGTAGACTGGGTTGGGGGTCCTCCTTGGGGACTTAAGTCAGGGGTGCCACGTGGGTGGATGGGAAGAGACCCAGGAAGGGCTCCCGTCGGGTCAAGTTTTTGGCATGGATGCCGATGGTAGATGTGCACGGTGTGCACGAGACGAGTTCCGGGTCGACGACGAACCCATCGAGGTGAACGTCGGGACAACGGAAACAGCCGCCGTAGAAGGAAAAATCTTCCTACGACGTGGAGGATCGAACCGACGACAGGACGAAGAGGATCGCGCCGAGATGTATGCCTGCCCCCAAAACATGGGTCATTGCCCCACCCAAAAAGACACTCGTGGTGGGAGTTGCGGACATGACGGCGAGCAACGATCCCGGGGCGGAATTGGTGACCTACTCGCTGGGATCGTGCCTGGGAATTGCGATCTACGATCCAGTGAAGAAAGCGGGCGGCCTTCTGCATGTGATGCTGCCGAGTTCCTCGATCGACCCCGACAAGGCGGTCCGGTCGCCTTTCATGTTTGTGGACACCGGGGTTCCACGCCTCTTCCGCGCAGTGAATGGAATGGGGGGCGAATCCAGGCGGTTCGTGGTCAAGGTGGCCGGAGGGGCGAAGATGATGGATGCGAAGGACATCTTCAGCATCGGACATCGGAACGACCTGAAGCTGAAAGAGATCCTGGACGGGGCGGGCTACACGGTCCACGTCCGCGATGTGGGGGGTCTCACGTACCGCACCATGCGCATGAGCATGGCGAATGGCCAGGTGACCATCCAGTCGCCGGGCACCCCCCCTTACACCTTATGACTGCCGCCGAATGGATTGCGAAAGCTCGGGGCGTGGTTCCCTCGTCTGATTCGGCGAACCGACTGCTCGGGCTGCTCGGTCGAACCTCGGTGTCGAACGATGACATCGTAAAAATTATCCGCTGCGACGGTGTGCTGACGGCCAAGGTGCTGCAGGTCTGCAATTCTCCGCTGATGGGGCTCCGACAGAGGGTGGCCTCGGTCGACCAGGCGTTGATGGCGATCGGGCACCGAGAGGTCTTCCGCCTGGTGCTGGCGATCTCGTACTCGGCGGCGATGGCGGAGCCGATCCCTGGGTTCGCCATGGCGGCAAAGGAGTTTCTGCGGCAGTCCCTCGCCACCGCGGCTGCGGCCGAGGTGGTGATGGAGAGCGGTCTTTGGAAGGGTGGGGAAACGCCCATGGCCTTCACCGCAGGCCTGCTTCAGGACATCGGGGAACTGGTCATCGGCGGTGCCCTGACCGCCGAGATGGTCGGAAGCATGCGCACACGGGTTGAATCGGGGGGGATTTCCAGGATCGAGGCGGAACGCGAGATGCTCGGGACGGATCATGCCGAGGTGGGCTCGAATTTGCTGACCAGCTGGAACGTTCCCGAGGAAATCGTCGAGGCGGTTGCGAACCATCATCAGCCGGTGGTGTCGCCCGTGACCCGACTTTCAGTCGTCACCCACCTGGCGGATTGCCTGGCCCACCTGGCGGGCGGAGCGCCGGGCTGGGGAAGCTACGCCATCCGGGTCTCCACTCCGGTCGTCGAGTCGATGGGAATTGATTCCGAGCGGCTCGACGCCCTCGTGATCGCCACACGAACGTCCATCGAACGGATGGAAAGGTTCACCGCAGTCCTATGAGCACCGGAAGAAAAACTAGAGTCCTCATCGTCGACGATTCCGCGCTCGTGCGACGGGCGATCTCGGAGGCGCTGAGCCGCGATCCGGAAATCGAGGTGGTAGGTACCGCGATGGATCCCTACGTCGCCCGGGACAAGATCCGGGAACTTTCTCCGGACGTTCTGACGCTCGATATCGAGATGCCGCGGATGGATGGGCTGACCTTTCTTCAGATTCTGCAGCAGCAGCGGCCGATGCCGGTGATCGTCATCAGCTCGACCACCCGGTCAGGTTCGGAATCGGCTCTGAAAGCGATGGAGTATGGCGCGGTGGACGTTCTGTGCAAACCCACCTCGTCGTACAGCATCGGGGAGCTGGGGACCCAGCTGGCGGCGCGGATCAAGGTGGCTGCACGAGCCCGGATGGGGCTGGCGCGATCCGCTCCAGTCCCGGATCGGGTGAGGGCGCCGGTCGCCTGCGCGGTTCAAAGCCGCTTTTCTTCGAAGCAGATTGTTTTGATCGGTGCGTCGACGGGCGGAACCGAGGCGATCAAGCAGGTGTTGTCCGGGCTGCCCGCGGCGATGCCGGGCATCTGCATCGTGCAGCACATTCCGCCGGTGTTCTCGAAAGCCTTCGCGGATCGGCTGAACCGGTGTTGTGAGGTTGAAGTCCGGGAAGCCGTCCAGGACGACGAGGTGCGACCGGGCCTGGCCTTGGTGGCGCCGGGGGATCAGCACATGGCGGTGGCCTGGACCGGTTCGGGATACCGGGTGCGACTGAACAAGGGGCCGATGCTGCACCATACACGGCCGGCGGTGGATGTGTTGTTTGGTTCGGTCGCGGCGTGTCCAGGGGCGCGGGTGGTGGCTGCAGTGCTCACCGGCATGGGGTCCGACGGGGCGCTCGGCATGAAAAAGCTTCACGAACTGGGCGCGCTCACGATCGCGCAGAATGAAGAGACTTGCCTGGTCTATGGCATGCCACGGGCGGCCGTGGAGTTAGGGGTCGTCGACCGGGTCCTGCCGCTGGGGACGATCTCCAGCGCATTGGTCCAGGCGGTCCAGGATAAGGCAGGAGGGACCGCAGGGACGCATCGGACGGAGTCCGAGGCACGAGCAATCAACCAGAACCGATAATTCGACCCTTCCACTCATGACACACACGGCCAGTCTGGCGGAGATCCGCGAGTTCATGATCGGGCATCTGACCGAGGTTTTCTCGACGATGCTTTCGATGACTCCGGAGACAAGTGAACACACCGAACCCCTTCAGTCGGCGAGCCGGGTGACGGGAGTGGTTGGGATGGCGGGCGAGGAGATCGACGGGGTTCTCTACCTGCACCTGACCGATGAATTTGCGAACAAAGCGACCGTGGCGATGCTGGGCATGGGTCCGGAAGATCCGGTGGGCGAGGCGGAGGTGAACGACGTGGTCGGTGAGATCGCCAACATGGTGGCGGGGGGGTTGAAGTCGCATCTCAACGACTTGGGTGCGGGCTGTGCGATGAGCACGCCGGGAATCATCCGTGGTAGCAACTTTGTGGTGGAGACGCTTCCGGACGTGGTCCGGGAACTGCTTGGTTTTGTCTGCGAGGGCTCACGGTTGGTGGTGGAGCTCCATATTCACTCGAAAGGAAAGATGGCCTGTTATGGCAATAAGGATACTTAGCGTAGATGACAGCCGGACCATCCGGTTGATCGTGACTCGGTCTCTCAAGCCGTTTGATTGCCAGGTGATCGAGGCATCGAACGGAGAAGAAGGGCTTGCCGCTGCGGCGAGCGAAAAACCGGACCTGATTCTTCTGGATATCAGTATGCCGGTCATGGACGGGGTGACGATGCTCACCCGGCTCAAGGAAGACGCGGTGTTGAAGGCAATCCCCGTCATCATGCTCACGGCCGAGGCTGGCCGCGATAACGTGCTTCAAATCGCCAAACTCGGGGTACGCGATTACCTCGTCAAACCCTTCAAGGATCAACAGCTCATCGAAAAGGTCGGACGCGTGGTCACCCTGGTCAAGAAGCCGGGACCCTGAAGCAAGCGGGACGATCCAGGGTCGTTCCCGAAGCCCATTATGAAAGAAATTGTCCAATACAAGGAACTGGCGACCCGTTACGGGTTCACCGCTCCGCCGGAATGCGTGGCCCGGCTGACACAGCTCGTCGCCCAGTCGGATCTCGATTTGGAAAAGGTCGCCCGCATCATCGCGAGCGATAAGGAACTCCGGGCCCGTCTGCTCCGGGTGGCCAATCCCAAAGCGGACGACCCCTCCGAATACGTCATCGACACGGTGGAAGCCGCGTTGATGAGGAATGGCGTGGCCTGCGCCGTCCTTATTGCGATGGGCACACCCCTCTCGATCGCCCTGGTGCGAACCGTCCAGACGATGCTCTCGATGAAACTGGAACCGGCCCAACGCCGGTCGGTCCCGGCACTCGAGGGTGAACACCTGCTCGCACGGATTGGATTTACCGGCAAAGCCACGGGACAGGTCTATCTCCGGATGGACATGGATTCCGCCATGATGATCGCTTCCGCCATTCTGGGAGTTCCGGTGGCCGAACTCACCCCCGGCCCCGATGTCAACGATGCCGTCGGGGAGTTGCTCAACATCATGACCGGCAACTTCAAATCCAATTTGTGCGATGCCGGACTCGAATGCCGGCTGCAAACACCCGACGTGCGGTCGTGCGAGGACCTGGAGACACCGATGGTGCCCGGCGGCGGCGTTGAACGGATGGTGTTCCGATTGGACCGGATCGTAATGCACGTGGATCTGACGGTGAATCCTTGGAACGGTAATTAGGGTCGGTTCCGGGTGGTCGGATCTCCGACCCGACCCGGGTCAATGGAAGGGAATCATGAGGAGCGGACTCGATGCAGAGGTGGTAGTTAGCTGGCCAACCCAAGGCTTCCATTCGGAAATCCGTGGGTTGAGTTCCGAGCTCGACGACGAGAATTACGAGTTCCTGCGCGGCCTCATCTATTCGGAGAGCCGCATTCATCTGGGATCGGACAAGCGCTCGTTGGTGGCCTCACGGCTGGCCAAGCGGCTGCGTGAGCTGCGCCTGAGCAGCTTTGACGCCTACTGCGAGTTGCTCCGTTCCAAGGAAGGGATCGAAGAGCGCCGGCATCTCGTCGACCGCATCTCGACGAACCACACCCAGTTCTTCCGGGAGATGAAGCATTTTGACTTCATCCGTGAACGGGTGATCCCGGCGTGGCAGGCCCGGAAGGGGAATACTGCCGGGGTGTTCCGAGTCTGGAGTGCGGCATGTTCCTCCGGAGAGGAACCGTATTCGCTCGCGATCTTCCTGGCCGAACACCTCTCGCCGGCGGCCCGGGCAGGCTGGCAGATCGAGGGGAGCGATATTTCAACGCGTATTCTTGAGAAGGCGGGAGCGGGTATCTATCCCGCCGACCGCGTGACCGGCATGCGGCACGACTGGCTGCAGCGCCACTTTCAGAAGGGTGTCGGTGAATGGAGCGGGAGTTTCCGGATCAAGGACTCCCTGCGCGACCGGGTGCGATTCCATCATCTCAATCTTCTCGAGCCAAATTACCCATTTCAGCAGCCCTTCCAGCTCATTCTCTGCCGAAATGTCATGATCTACTTTGATCGTACGACCCAGGAGAGCCTCGTGAACTACCTGTCACGATGGCTCGAGCCGGGCGGTTTCCTCATGGTCGGACACTCGGAAAGCCTGAGCGGAGTCCGCCACGGCCTTCAGCTCGTCCAGCCCGCGATCTACCAAAAGCCGGTCCCTTGATCCGGGGAGACCGGCAGCGACCACCACGGACCGCGATTTACCGGCGCAGCCGATAGAATGCGCCGGCGCCGGTGGCCGGCAGGTCGTGGCTGTTGCCCGTCACTCCGGGCACCGCCTGCCAGGCGCCTGTCGCCAGCGAGGGTTTCGTTTCCAGAACGTATCCGGTGGCATCCGCCGGCCACGACAGCGTGAGGTCCGAGGCCCTGCGCGCGACGTTGAGCATCGGGGGCGTTCCAGATTCGGACGTCGGCGCATAAATGCCGAAGTCATCGATGCCGAAGTACCAGCTATCGGCTCCGGCGTGGCCAAAGCGGAAACGAACAGTGGCCTGGTTGTCGGCTTCGGGCAGCCGGAACCATTCGACGCGCTTGGACTCGGACGCATTGTCATCGATCCGGCCCTGGATGTAGGGGGCGAGGGCGGGCGAGATGGGCGCCGCCACGAACGCCCCGTAGGTGCCGCCCAGTTCGTTGCCTTCCTCGTCGATATACCGCGCCACGTCGGCGTACTCCGTGGTCAGCGTGGTCTCGACATCCAAGGAGATCGCGCCGGTGACTTCGTTGGTCGTCGTTATCAGATCTCCTGCGTTGATGAAGTAGGCGATCGGGAGCCAGGAACTTCCGCCGTTGATGGAGTATTCGAGGGTGGCGATGCTGTCCTGGTTCTGTTCCCAGAGGCTCTTGAACCCGAGATGGATGTTGGTCTTGCCGGAAAGATTGAAGTCCGGCGTGAAAAGAAACATCACCTGGGACGAGCTTGCGTTCTGGTAGCCCGAGTTTCCGATCAGGAATCGGCCCTGGGCGAATGGGCCGGGATAGATCACCCCATTCACCACATTGGCCGGGTTGGAGGTCAGCACGCGCTGGTAGTCGGTGCCCCAGCCCGCAGGATTGTCAGGGTTGCCGTAGGTCACGAACGAGCCCTTGAACCGGTCGGCATCCACCGCCGTCCAGGTACGGAACGTCGCGGAACCCAGGTCGCCGAAATCCACCGCGTCATGGATGGGCGTGGAGTAACCCTTCTCGGTCCAGCCGGCCGGCAACGAACCTTCAGGGACGGCGTCGAAGTTCTCGAAGACGAGCGGATTGGAGAGGACGATGTTGCGGTAGTTGCGGACCACGCCGCGGGTCTCGGCGCGGACGGGGTTGGGAGGTGTGGCGTCGTCCTGGAAGGAGAGCACCCAGACATGCTCGGAACCGGCGGGGACCAGGACGCTGCCCGTGTAACGGATGCGCACCAGACCGTTTTCGGTGATGATCTGCGGCACCATCGGGGTGCCGTCGAGCAGCAGTTCCACCGAGGCGGGTACCAACTTGGAACTGCCATTGGTGATGGAAGCCGAGAACTCGAGCACGGGAGAGAGGTTGCTCGATCCGGTCGCCGGACTGAGGCTCAAAATCCTCGGGATCACGGAAGCCGGGGCGAGCACGGTGAAGGTCTCGCTCGCCAGGATGTCGTAGGAATCGTTGCCGAGGAAATGGGCCACCCACTCGCCAGCCGTGGCGAGACCCGTGGGAAACATGAGCGTGCCGTCGGGCTTGCCGGTGGTCCCGGTTTGAGTGCCGTCCACGTAGGCCCAGACCGTTGAAGGCGTGCTGCTGCCGGGTACCTGGCCGACCTTGTAGACGCCGATCCAGTCCTTGGCGCCTGCGGGTCCGTTGGTGAAGCTGACAGAGATGAACTCACCCGCGGCGTACCGGCGTTGAGCGATGCGCAGTGCCGGACTCGATGGGTCGATCACCCGGAAAAGATTGGTATCGAGTCGGGTGTAGGAGTCGTTGACGAAAAAATACGCCCACCAATCACCGGCGAGTGACAGTCCATTGGGGAAAACCAAAGTGCCTTCCTTGATTCCCACCGCACCGGCCTGGGTTCCGTCGACGTACTGCCAGATGGTGGAGGCCACCGGGCCGGGTGCAGCCTCGGGCGGATAGACGCCGATCCAATCCTTGGTGTTGCCGGGTCCGTCCGTGAACGTGATCTGGATCCGTTCGCCGGGGTAGTAATCGTCGTGATCCGAACGGATCGTGGCGGCGTCGGCGGCGATGGAACCTGACGACAGCGCGATCCAGGCAAGGGCGGCGATGCGTACGGAGGGTCCGGCCAGCGAGAAAAGGCGATTCACGCGATGGTACAGGGTCGGGGGTTTCATGACTTGTTGGATGGATTTCGAACGACGGTGGGAGAGGGAGATGGGTTAGGTCCCGGAATCACGGGGCGCACAGGATGGGGGTCTTGCCGTCGGCACCGGGGACGGCCCACGCATTCAGGATGGTTTCGATGTCAGGCGCGGACATGGGGTGCCACTCGGTCTCCTCCACCCGACGCACGAAGCGATGGCCTTGGGATTCCATGCGACCCATGGACAGGGGTTCTCCGGATTTCTGGGCGGCTTCCATCTTCGCCTTGAGGTCGGGCGAACACATCTCGATGTAGGCCACGCGCCAGGACGCTTCGTCCTTGGGATCGCCGGTCGCCGAGTACACCACCGCGCGAAAGCCGTCTTCGGCGGGTCCGTCGATGCCCCGGATAGGCGGCACCGCCGTGCGGGCGGCGTAGAAGAGTTTGTTGGCGCTCGCGTCAAAAAAGAACCCGCGCTCGCCGGCGGCGGGGGTGCCCCAGACCTGCCGCCAGAGGTACAAGCCAGCGGCGATCACGATGAGAACCACACCGGCGGTTTTTTGAAATTCGGGACGTTTCATCCTGGGGCTAGTGGGGATCTTGCTTCGCCGACCACCAGCACGCGTTGGTGTCGCAGGGGATCCGGGCGGGATCGAGCAGACCGGCGCTGCCGTCGGCGCGGGCATAATTGGAGCGGCGATTGTGGCGGACCGCGCCTTTGTCGCCCTGGGCCAGGCGGTTGAATCCGACGCTGTTGGCGCCCCCGACTTCCTTCCAGATCCACCAGCGATCCTGGGGCCAGACTCCGAAGACGTCGCCGTGTCCGTCACCGACAAGCAGCAGCAGGGAAGGCGCCTCAATCATGGGTTCCCGGCACTGGTTGTTCTCGTAACCGGCGGGCCGACCGAAGGGCGGTTGGGCGCCGCCGGGCAACCAATGGACATTCACCGCTCCGATGCCGCTTGGGATGTCGATCTCTCCCGGGGTGAACTGGCCGAGGACCCAGGGGCTGGGTTTTCGGTTGGGTCCGGCGGGTTTGGCGTTGGCGTAGACCTCCTCCTTCTCGGCCGGGCAATCGTAGATTCGAGCGGTATTGCCAACGTAGGCGTACAGGTGCGCGCGCCAGGTGGATTCGCCGCCGCCTTTGGGCAGTTGGGCTTGGATGGGAGGCAGCCAGTCCTCGAAGTCACCCGCATACAGTCGGGTGGCGAGCGCGATCTGCTTCAGGTTGTTCATGCAGGCGGTCTGCTGGGCTTTGCCTTTCGCCTTGCTCAAGGCCGGAAGAAGCATCGACGCCAGGATCGCGATGATGGCGATGACCACCAGCAGTTCGATCAACGTGAAGCCGGGAAGCTGTCGGCGCAGGGTGCGCGAGGTTGAGATTGTGATCCGGGTCACGTTTGTATTCTAAGGGCGGGAACCGGGAAGGACGTCAATTCCCCCCTCCGTGACTTCCCGGCTTCGGTTACGGCGCAGAATCGTGGCGTCCGGCCCGAAAACCGGAGCGGTCCGCGAGGCTGTCCATTCCACCGTGCCAGGCAAGGAACTCAGGCTCCTCCAGGAGATGCCGCGCCCGGGCATCGCGGCGCACGAGGAATTTCAGGTGCGCGACGTTGGTCGACCACGCCAAGCCATCGAAGAACTGCAGGCCCTTGAACTGGGTCTTGTAAAGGGCCCGTTCCGAGTAGCAGGTACCCAGGTACAAGTGGGCGAAGCCCGCGCTCTGGAAGAACCCGATGGCCGCGGTCATGAGGAAGAGGCCGAGGCTTCGGTTCGCGTGATTCAGGTCGTAGAAGGCGTAATAGTAATGGGCCATGCGAGGGGACTCGAGGTACATCAGGACGACGCCCACCTCGCGACCGGCATCGTCTGGGTCGCGACATACCAGGAGGTGGGTCACGACGCCGCAGGTCATCAGGCCTTCCAGCCGTTCTGCGGTCATCACCCCAGGGCCGAAGCGTTGCTCGGCGAAGGTCAGCCAGCGGGCCCGGCGTTCGTCGTTGAAGTCGAACGCGGCTCGATTCACCTGTTCCAGCGCCATGCCGCCGCCTTTCCGGAGGATGCGCCGGTTCTCGGACGAGGGTTCCCAGCCGGACAGGGGCACCCGCAGATGCCGGCACAAGGTGAAGCGCCGAAGATCCGGTGAAGCCGGATGGAATCCGGACCCATACAAGTCCGCGGGCGTCTCCCCGGGCTCAGGTATGGCCCAGACGACGTACGGGTACCGGTACTGGGAATAGTCCGGCGCAAACTCGGAGAACAGGAGCTTCATCCCGCCCGCGAGGGTGTCGGGTGCTCCGGGCGTCGCAAGCCCGGAGGTCAGGCCAACCTTTGCAGTCGGTAGCCTTGCCGATGCGTGCTGTTCAGGAAGCGCGGCTGGCGGATATACGCTCCTTGGATTTGTTACTGAGATTTACGTAGCCACCTTTTTCTTCACGCGGTGGGCTGGGGGCGATAGAAACTCCCCCTTATTGTCGCTGGGGACTGCATGATTTGAATTCCTCGTTTGATCTGCATGGAAACGACTTTTTCTCCACTCCCACGATCGTTGTCGGGGCCGGGCCCCGACGCACCAGTCCCCTTGCGTCTCCTGATGGTGGATGCCTTGTTGTCGGATGCCGAAATGCTGGCTGGAGAGATGGAGCGACAGGGATACGCGGTGAAGTGGCTTCGCGTGGATTCGGCGGCGGGGTTTGAGTCAGCCTTGGAGAGTGCACGCTGGGATTTGGTGCTCAGCGAAGTTTCGCTGCCGCACTATGACGCGTTTGAGGCTCTCCGGAAGATGCAGGGGAGCGGGCTGTTCCTGCCGTTCATCCTGATTTCCGGTAGCTTGAACGAGGAGCAGGTGGTGGCCGCAATGAAGGCGGGGGCGCAAGACTGTCTGGTGAAAGGCCGACTGTCCCGGCTGGGCCGGGTTGTGGCGCGGGAGCTGCAGGAGGCCCGCCTGCGTCGTCGGTTGCGAAGCCAGATGGAAGCCTCTCCCCGCACTGTGGAGGAGGAGGTGCGGCGCCTTCTGGACGTCACCGAGCAATCGCGTCTCGAACTGCTGGGAGTGGTGGAGCAACAACGTCAGACCCAGGAGAGACTGCGGCTGCGAACCCGGGCGCTTGATGCCGCGGCCAATGCCATCGTGATCACGGACGCATCGGGCGTGATCGAGTGGATCAACCCGGCTTTCACGGAACTCAGCGGCTATCCGGCCGGGGAATGCCTGGGCCGCGGTCTGCGCGGGCTGCAAAGTTCGGAGGAATCGGACCCTCCCGCGGACGAGGAGATCTGGCGGACGATCCTGGCGGGACAGGTGTGGCGTGGGGCGGTGGTGAGTCGGGGGAAGCGTGGGCGCCTCTATCACGAGGAGCAGACGATCACGCCGGTTCTGGACGTGAAGGGGCGCGTCTCGCATTTCATTTTCATCAAGCAGGACATCACCGAGCGCCGGAGATGGGAGGAACAGGTGCGGAAGCAGGCGGCGTTGTTGGATGCCGCGACGGACGCCATTTATGTGTGCGATTCGGAGCTTCGGGTTTCGTATTGGAACAAGGGGGCGGAGCGACTCTATGGGTGGAAGAGCGGGGAGGCGTTGGGTCGGGAGCTGACGGACCTGCTGGGGCAGGATCCCGCCGTCCTGGCGGGAGCGCAGGAGGCGCTGGTGAAGCGGAACGAGTGGTCGGGGGAATTGAAGGTCCGTTGCAAGACGGGCAAGCTGCTGAGCGTCTTCGCGAGTTGGACGAGGCTCGGAACGGAAGGGACACAAGGGGGTGAACTGTTGGCGATCGAAACCGATTTCACCGAGATGAACCGGCTCGAGGCTCAGTTCCTGCAAGCCCAGCGGCTCGAAGGGATCGGCGCGCTGGCGGGCGGCATCGCCCATGGTCTGAACAACTGTCTCGCACCGATCCTGATGGCCGCATCCCTTCTGCGTCCCCGCCTGGGCGATACGGAGGACATCGCCGTGCTAGACATGATCGAGACCTGCGCCCAGCGCGGCGCCAACATCGTCCGGCAATTGCTGACCTTCGCCCGCGCGACGCCGGGCACACGCGTTCCGCTTTCCTTGCGGCACCTGATGCGCGAGTTCGAGTCGATGCTTCGGGAGACGTTTCCCCGGGAGATTCACGTGGCCCTGGAAATGCCCTCGGCCGTGTGGCCGGTGATGGGGGATCCTGTGCAATGGCATCAGGCGTTGATGAATGTCTGCGTCAATGCGCGGGATGCCATGCCGGACGGCGGAACCCTCACGCTGGAGGTGCGGAACGTCACGGTGGACACAGCGTTCGCCTCCATGATGCCCGATGCGCATCCGGGGCCGCATGTGTGTCTCAGCGTGCGGGACACGGGCACCGGCATTGCCCCCCAGGAGCTGGGGCGGATCTTCGATCCGTTCACCACGACCAAGGGGATCGGAAAGGGCACCGGCCTGGGATTGCCTAGCGTCCTGGGGATTGTCCAAGCCCACCAGGGCTTCACTCGGGTCACCTCGACGCTGGGACGCGGCACGACCTGCGAGCTCTATTTCCCGGCCAATCCCGAGGTGAAACCGGCGGTCTTTCGGGGGAGAGAGGCTCAGGCTGCGAGAGGTTCGGGCGAATGCATTCTGGTGGTGGACGACGAGCCGGCGGTGATCGACGGACTGAGGCGCGTGCTGCTGGGGCACGGTTACCGGGTGCGGACGGCATCCCACGGGGCCGAGGGTCTGGCCATTTTTGCCCAACACCGGGATGACATCCGATTGATCCTCACGGACATGATGATGCCGGTGCTGAACGGCCCGGCGCTGGTGAATGCCGTGTACTCGATCGATCGCCGGGTGCCCATCATCGGCATGACCGGTCTGCCGGACGAACAACAGATCAAGGGTCTGGAGAACCTATCGCTCGCCGCGATGCTGGCTAAGCCATTCTCGGGCGACAAACTCCTGCGCCTGCTCAGTGTGATTTTGCGAAACACCTCCGCCCACCCGGATCCCGGCCCGAGCCCTTGATCTCAGTCGCGGGTCGGGGCGGCGGTGGATCCGCAGAAATCACTCTCGGCCTCGACTTGGATCGGTTCGCGGATGCCACTGAGCGGTACGTTCCAGCAATTCCCGTTCAGCCGTGACCAAGTAGTATTGCCGCAACGCGGCACGGAGTGTCCCGGCGAGAATCTCCGGGGAGCACGGCTGGTTGAGGAATCGAAAGATGTGGCCACGTCTTGGGATGTTTCGCCATGACCTCCTGGAGCAGTTGCACCCCGTTCATGCGCGTCGGAGAGAATCACGTGCAACGGCTGTTCGGTCACCCGCCGGAGGGCCTTGGCGCCACCGTGACCGTGCTTTCGATTGCTCTCGCAAGATCCACGGGGATCTTGTCGGTCGTTCCCGGGTGCGAGAATTCCTTCATGGCCCGGACGATCTTGGAGACCCGTTCAACGCCATCGAGCGACTGTCGGAGCGCCTTGGGGATCTGCTCGGACAGGTAGGGGAGTTCCGCCTCGACCTCCGCGGCTCGGATGGTGGCGACCAGATCGGGGGACACGGAACCCGACTGGACGGAGGTCAGGAGTGGGTCGTAATGGCCGAGCAGCGGCTGGATTTGTCCGAAAGCGTCCAGGACGAACCGGAGATTGTCCCCAAGGTGTTGGGTGTGTGTATTGATCTCGTGGGCGATGCCCGCGGCGAGCTGGCCGATGGATTCCATCTTCCGCGCGTGACGCATCTGAAGTTCCATTCGATTGCGTTCGTTGATCTCCTCCTTGAGCTGGCTAGCGGTGGATTCCAGGGATTGGGTTCGAAGGCGGACGCGCTCTTCGAGTTCCCGCACGTGATCCTGGGTCTGCTGGAGGAGCTGCCACTTGGCGACGAAGGCGTTGGCGAGCTGGAGCACTTCCACGGTGTCGAAGGGCTTCTTGAGGATGACGAGGCGGTCCGACTGGCCGACTCTGGCGATCATTTCGTCCCACGAGCAGTCCGAGTAGGCCGTGCAGATGACGACCTGGAGTTCGGGATACTCCTGCCAGATTCTCGCCGTCGTCTCGATGCCGTCCCAGCCGGGGGGCATGCGAACGTCGATGAAGGCCATGGCATACGGTCGTCCCTCGACGAGGGCTTGGCGCACCCGTTCCAGGGCCTCCTGGCCTTGGTAGGCTGAATCGAGTTCGAAGGTCGCGCGCACGGGCGCGTATTGGCTGGGATTCCCCAGCAGCGCGGCTTCGGCGGCCTCCAATTCCTCCAGGCCCGCGGGAGGCGAAGTAAGGATCTTCCGGAAATCCTCGTGAATGGGCCGATGGTCATCGACCAGCAGGATGCGTCGGTTCTGGCGGGGAAGGGTCATGCGACAGGTTGGCCAAGGCCGTTGATCTCAGCCGGGACCGAGGTGGGAGTGCGGGTGGACGCATCCCGCGCGGGGTGGCCGGGGGGTCGGAGCGGCAGTTCGAGGGTGAAGGTGGCACCGAGCCCGGGCCCGTCGCTGGCGGTCTGGATCAAGCCGCCCAATTCGCGGGCCGCATTGGCGCCGCTGTGCAGGCCGAAGCCGTGCCCGTCCTTACGGGTGGTGAAGCCGTGGCTGAAGACGCGGGTGAGATTCTCAGCCGGAATACCGACGCCATTGTCGCTCACGGAGAAGACCACGCTGGAGTCGTGGAGGGCGGCGCTGACGACTATCCGCATGCCGGTACGGCCGGAGTCTTCGCAGGCGTGCTTCGCGTTGCGGAGGAAGTTGACGAGGATCTGGAGGGCCTTGTGCTTGTCGACCTCGATGGCCGGCGTCGGATCGATCTCATGGACCACTTCGATGCCGCTGTGGTCCATGCCCGCGGAGGCCATGCGTACGGCATCCGCGAGCAGCTCGGCGGGAGAGATCATCTCCGTGATGCCGGCCACCTTGGCATAGCTTTGCTGCATCGCGACGACTTGCTTGATGTGGTCGATGTTTTTCCGAAGGCCCTCGACCTCGGTGAGCATCCGCTGGTGCGAGGTTTCGAGGTGTTGGGCAAAATGCCCGAGGTAGAGGGTCAGCTGTCCGGCGCGGGGGTCATGGGTGAAGAACGCGGGAAGGTCATCCGACTTCTCCTTGAACAGGGCGACCACCCGGACAAAGCCGGCGGTTTTGCACGCGGTCAGTTGGTCGGTGAGGAGCGTGGCGGAAACGTTGACGCTGTTGAGCACGTTACCGACGTTGTGGAGCACCGCGGTGGCGACTTCGGCCTTGCCGGCCTGGCGGGAGAACTCGAGGAGGCGCTTGTTCATTTCCGCCAGTTCCTTCTCCGCCTGCTTTCGTTCCGTGATGTCCTCGGCGATGCCCAGGAGGTAGGTCGGCTGTCCGGCAGAGTTCAGGATGGGCACCTTGATCACCCGCGTGATCCGAGTTCCATTTTTCCGGCTTTTCAGCAGCTCCTCGGGGAACTCGACCTTCGACCGGGACTCCAGGACGGCGCGGTCCCGCTGGGTGAAGATGTCCGCCTCCTCGCGGGAGAACATTTCGTAGTCGTTTCGGCCGATCATCTGCGAGTTGGGAATGCCGGTAAGTTCCTCGCCAGCCTTGTTCCAGAGCACGAAGCGAAGCTCGCTTGCCTCTTTGATGAACACGGGCAGGGGAAGGTTCTCGATCACCGAGTTCATGAAGGTTTTGGCGCGGTACAACTCCGCCTCCTGCCGTTTCCGCTGGATGATCTCGCCCTGCAACTGGGCGGTGCGTTCGGCGACGCGTTGCTCCAGCAGTTCCCTGGCCTGCTGCAGCTCGGAGTCGCGGGACTCGATCTGGTGCAGCATCCCGTTGAAGCCGACCACCAGTCGGCCGAGTTCATCGTTGTTCTGCTTGGAGGCGCGGAGCGAGAAATCCTTCCGATCGGCAACCTGGTTAGCCACTTCCAGCAGGTGCATCACCGGACGGGAAATGAAGTGTTGGAAATAAGTGGCCAGCGCAAAAGCCACGCTGAGCGACAACGCGAGAACGGCAGCTCCGGTCAACATCAGCCGGCGTTGGTTCGCACGGAGGCTGGAGAGGTCGGACTCCAGATAGACACAGCCGAAGATCTCGTTCCCGGACGTGATCGGACTCCAGACGGCGCTGAGTTGGCCGGTGCGCCGTTCGCCGGAGCCGGAGAGCGTCGGCGGCGGTTCGGCCGTGGCCCCCGCACGCAGGTACTTCACCATGAGCTGGCCCGAGCGGTTGTAGAGCGCCCCGGCCACCATGTCGGTGTCGGCTTTGAGGGAAGTGATGATTTCGGACGCCGCCTTGGTGTCCCCGAATTCCAGGGCCGCAATGCTCAACCCGGCCATGACTCCGGCACGATTCTCCAGGGATTCGTGCACGGTTTGCCGGATGATAAAGGAGCCATGCAGGATGAAGCCGGTGGCCGAGAGCAGGAGCGCGACCCCCGCCACGGTCATCATCAGGAGGGTTTGCTTGCGTTGGAGGGAGGCGTTGCCGAAGAGGCTCATGACGGTCAGGGCTTCCAGGCCAGTCCACGCCGGACTTCCGACACCGCGAGGAGCTTGGAGCTGAGCAGGAGCTCCGAGGCACGGGCGCGATCAAGGTTGACCACGGGTTTCAAACGTTCGTCCCGTCGCACCAGGGCAATCATCCCGCCCTGGTCGACGAAGCGGTCTGCGGCGCCCACTGTGAGCACCGGCTTGCCCTCCAGGGATTGGAGCAGCGCGGACACGCGCCGCGCATCCGGCGAGTGCACGAAGACCACGTGGCAGGAGGAGGCTTCACGGCTGTCTGAACCCAGGAGCTTGAACCGAATCGGCCTGCATTCCGCAGAACGCCCCGCGATCGCCGCCTTCAGCTCGTCAATGACGGGTGACCGTCCGAAGGCGCCGATCACGATGGGCTGATCCGCCGGGGGAGACGCGTTGGCAGGCCATTCGACATACCGCGTGAAGGCCACAATGAAGAGAGCGACGGCCGTTTCCTCGCTCACCGGCGGCGCCTCCGCCGAGGGTGCGGTCGGCAGGTAAGCAAGCAGCAGGATCCAAGAAAGCAGCGCGGGGTGCATTCTCCTGATCCAGCTTGGTTGACGAAGTTCCATTCGGCGGGTGGGTGCCGGTTCAGAACCGGAGGGTGAACTTGGCGTAGACGGAGCGTTCGACTTCGCCGGGTTGGACGAAGTAACTGTTGCTGTTGAATTCCGGATGCTGGTTGTCGAGCAGGTCTTTTCCGATGACGGAGAATTCGAGGTTCGGGCGAGGCTGCCATGCGAGGCGCAGGTCAAGGCCTACATACCCGGGAATGCTGCCGTCCTTGAGCTCGTCCACGTAGCGGACCATCGCGTCAAAATGGAGGTCCGCCGGAAGATCAAACGAAGAGTGCAGATAGAACTGATGACGCGGGTCGGAAAGGATCGTGGGACCCAACTGGGTGCTTTCAGGCTCAAGCTCCAGGTGGGATTCCAGGAACGTGTACCCTGCCCGCATCCGCCAGCGCGGGGTGAGTTTCACCGTCCCGGACGCTTCGGCGCCATACGTGTGGCCCGTGCCCAGGTTGTCCAGGACCAGGGGCTGGACGAAATAGGGTGTGCCGGTCGAGGGGCCTTGGAACGGCATGCCGACTTCGGTGGATGAGAGGTGGTCGTAGTCGTTGTAGAACGTCGCGACATCCAGCGAGATCCTGTCGTTCAACTTCGCGCCGTAGCCCAATTCGAAGGCTCGCAACGCTTCGGAGCGGAAACGATCCGAGCCGAACAGCGTCACCGCCGTCGGCGGATCCCCTGGGACCACCGAGGTCTGGAGGCTTATGCCACGCTCCGCGCGCGAGGGGGTGCGGACCGCCCGGGTGACCGAGGTCCACAGGGTGTGCCGTTCCCAGGGCGTCCAGGCCAGGCGGGCGCTCGGTTGAATCTCGAAGCCGGTGTAGTCGTTATGTTCGAACTTCGACCCGAAGAGGAGCTTGAGCCGATCCTCGACCAGGGTCAGTTCATCCTGCGCGAAGGCGCTGAAGAGAAGGTCTGTTTGCGCATCGGGATCCATGCGGATGCTGGCATCACGATTCTCGAGCTGATCGCCGGTCACCCGGAAGCCCAGGCCCCAGATCAGGTCATTCCGGTCCCCGATCTCCACATGGTGCTGGGAATCGATATCCAGGGTGTTGCGATCCTCGGCGAGAAAACCGCTCTCGCGCGACGTGTGGTCGAAATAGGTCTGCACCTGCACTTCGTTGCCGTCGGCGATGGTGCGGACCCATCGGCCCAGCACGTTGCCACCCGAGAGGTTCATTCGCGTGTCCATCGATGAAACGTAAGGAGGCGTGAGGATGGGAAGAGTCGCCGTCTGGTCGAGCCATCCCGCGTACACATCGCCCTGGAGCGTGAAACGGCTCACGTCAGCCGGTTCCCAGTCCATCCGGAAGCCGCCCCGTAGCATCTGGGCGCTGTCGTTGGCGGGTTCGCCATAGGCCAGCGCGGAGTCGTCGCGGTTGAGATACCCCCCGTAGACCCGGTACCAGGAATCCTCACCGATCTGGCCGCCGTAACGGGCGGCGCCGGAGGCGCGATCCTCGGTACCACCGCCGCCGGTGACCAGGCCGCCCTGGGTGTGCCGCGCGCTCTTGGTGACCACGCTGATGACGCCGTTCAGGGCATTGGCACCCCATAAGGTGCCGCCCGGTCCGCGGACGACCTCGATGCGGTCTATGTCTTCCATCAAGGTGTCCTGGACGTCCCAGAACACACCGGAGAACAGCGGGGTGTAGACGCTGCGGCCGTCCATGAGGACCAGAAGCTTGTTGGCGTACAGGCCGTTGAAACCCCGGCTGGTGATGGCCCAGTCGTGGGCGCCGAGGCGGGCCACCTGCAAGCCGGGTACGAAGCGGAGAGCGTCCGGGATCGAGTTGACGCCGGTTCGATGAAGCTCTTCCTGCGACAAGACGTGGAACGCCCCGGGGGCCGCGTAGGGGTCTTGCTCCCGTCGTGCAATCGAGCTGACCCGGATGCGGACCAGATCTTCGATCGCGAGATCATCGGGGTCTGGCGCGGTCGTTTCGCCGGGGGGAAACGACTCCGCCCCGGCCACAGGCCATGCAAGGGTCATGGCCAGGGCCAGGGGGACTCGCCACGACATTCGTCGGCGAACAGAGCCCGATGCCGGGGTAACCCCGCGGCCCAGGCGCGCCAGCGAATCCGCCGTCCGACCAGAACCACGTAACGGATGGGTCGGTCCAACCATGACGTGGCCTTTGAGCGGCTTGCCGGCGGCAAAATCGGCAGTATGACGACGTTTCATTTTCGACGCGTCCCAAAAAAAAAGAGGCACAATCGAAGCAATGCGGGAGCATCACCTCGAGTGTGCCTTCGGCTCGCGGACCCTGGTAATCCAGTTTCGCTCGGGAAAGCGACCCCCAGGCTTGACGGCCTGGCGAGCCTTCTTGCGTTAGGTATCGGCTGACCGAGGAATGGGCTTAACAGGGAAACACAGCGACCCTACAAGCGGCCTGGATCCACTCGAAGGACCGGGAGATCACGGGGACATGGGAGCGGGTGGTGCCACGCCTGCCCCTGGACGGCAGTGACCACCACGTTCCACAGTTTTCCGATTTCGGGCGGGGTCGGTGGGGCCTCCAGCGGCCGTGGTCAGTCGGAGGGGATTGGGGTCGGTGGCGGGTCATCTTCCCTGGGCATCGACCCCAGATTGCCGAGCACCACCTGCAGGCGTTGGCGCAAGGCCCCGAGCTGCTTGGATTTGAAGGAGCGCCGGGTCTGCTCAAGCACCTGAACGGTTTCGTGCAGAGCCTGGACCATCTCGGCCTGAACGGCGAGCTGACGGATGGCGTTGGTCTCCTCGGTCAACCCCATCCGCAAGAGGTCCGACAGCGCCTGCACCAGTCGGGGTTGAGCGAGGGCTTGATCCGAATCGGAGGTCGCGGTGCTGAGCTGCCGGGAAGCTTCCCGCGAGAGCGATTCGATCTCCTTCCACTTCCCGCGCAGCGCGAGACAAGCCCGGTAATTCGCGATCGATTGCCGCACGAGGCCGCGCAGTTCGTCCAGGTTGGGCGGCTTCACCAGGTAGGCGCTGACCGAGAGTCGGACGGAGACAGCCGCCGTTTCCAGGGAAGGATCGCCCGTCAGCACGATCACCGGCAACCCGGGGGCGACCTGGGAAACTTCCCGAATCAGTTCCATGTGGGAGTTCCCTGGCATCCGAATGTCGGTCAGCAAGAGATCGTAGTTCTGATGGCGCAACTCCGTGAGTGCGGATGCGCCGTCCTGTGCGCCGATGCAGACGTACCCCTCACGCCGCAGGAAGGCGAGCAAGGCGTTCCGGATGGGTGCCTCGTCGTCAGCCACCAGGATCTTCGCCGCGTGGCTCTGGGCTTGAGGTTTCATGCTCGATTTTTGCTCCCTCGTTTCTGGTGTCCGAAGCAAAGCCCACATGGCGTGGAAACACCAGGGTCTGTCTTTTCGCGATCCCGGGCCTGCGAAGAGCCTTGAACCCCCGGACCCTCCCGCGTCACTTCCGTCGAAGCACCCGAACCCGGTGGCTTTCGCTGTCGCCCACGAGAACCGATCCGTCCGCGTCCACGAAGACGCCGTGCGGACGACCCAAACGGCATTGGAGAGCGTCGCCATCCGGCCCATCCGCCTTTTCGCCCGTGCCTGCCACAAGTTCCAATGTGCCGGTGCGAGCATCGATCCTGCAGATCGAATGGCTTTCGGTGTCGGCGAGGTAGACGTCGCCATTCGCGGCGATAGCCAGGCCCTTGGGGCCCGAGAGGGTGGCGAGCCTGGCTGGCCCTCCATGCCCACTGAATCCCTTCGCACCCGTGCCCGCCGCGTGATGGATTGTCCCGTTCCTCAAATCGAGGCGAAAGACCTGGTTGCCTTCGCGAAGCGCCAACCAAAGCTGGCCGGACCGGTCAAAATCCAACGAACGCGGGCCGTTCAGCGGGCTGCTCGCGAAGGGCGCACCCTCAGGAGTGGGGCCGTGTTCGCCGTTGCCGGCCAGCGTGGTGATGGTTCCGTTCGCCAGATTCACCCGCCGAATTCGCTGGTTGCCGATGTCGCAGATGAAGAGGTGACCGTCCGGTCCGAATTGGATGCTGTGCGGTTGCCGGAGTTGAGCCCGCGTCGCAGGTCCGTTGTCGCCGGAAAAGCCGGGCTCTCCGGTTCCCGCCACGGTGGCCACGATCCGCGAACGCGCGTCGACCCGGCGGATCCGGTGATTGCGCATGTCCGCGATGAAAAGGTTCCCGGCTGTATCGAAGCGAATTTCGTGCGGTTGATCGAACTCCGCTTCCAGGGCGTGCTTTCCGTCGCCTCCCGGGCCCGGTCGACCAGACCCCGCGACGGTCGTGATCGTGCCATCGAGGGCGATGCGTCGAACGACATTGCCGTCGTATTCACAAACGTAGAGGGCGCCGTCCGGCCCGCGGACGACGCCGAACGGATTGTTCAATTTCGCGGCCGTGGCTGGTCCGCCATCGCCCAAGAATCCGGGTTGGCCGATTCCCGCCACGGTGGCGGTGGTCCACGTGGGTCGGGAGGCAGCCGAGGAAGTGGGCGCTGGGAAAAGGAGGAGTAAGCCGGAAAGCAGGCTTAGCACCCCAGCCCGAACAGGCGGGTTCGGACACGTCGCTTCGGGTGATGTGCGACCCCCATTCATTCCGTGAGAGAACCATCGGTTCAAAATCGAACGGCGCATGACAGGGAGATGGATCGTGTCGCGGTCACGATGGCAAGCGACCCGGCAGGGTTGCTGGAGCGTAGCCGGTCGTGGAGTTCCGTCCTCCCGGGACGACACCGCCGGTCGTTGTGTCATCGAAGGCGCACCCCGCGGACGGGTGCCAGAGGGTGGCCTGGAAATGGCGATCTGCGACCCCATGCGGGTTCGTGAAGCCTAAGGGGTGGGGCCGACGAGTCGGAGGGCGCCCACGCCGCCGGGATTCCAGTTGGTGAAGAGCACGTAGACCTCGCGGTTGCGGCCCTTGCCGGTGACGTACCAGCAGGCGTCATGGATGTGTTGAGCGTCTTCGTAACCCAGTTCGGCCTTGGGTTTCAGGGTGGCGACCACGGCCTTCTTCTTGAGGTTGATGATGTAGATGGGGCCGGGCGTGCGGTTGGCTCCGTCCAGGCAGGGGGCCAACGCGTAGTCGCCCCAGATGTCGACGTCGCACACGGTGCTTCCCGTGGGCAATCCATCGATGGCGACGGTGTGCAGCGTCTTCGGATCCCAGTCCTTCACCAGACCTTCAGGACGTGCGGAAACCAGCATGCGCCCCGTCTTTGGATTCAGGGTGATGCCATGGGGCGTGCCCGAGAATTTCTTGCCGCCGTACGCCTGGCCTAGGAATTGAAACGGCTCGCTGGAGGCCGGCATGAACCAGGCCTTGCCGTAGCCATCGGTGATCCAGACGGTGCCGTCCTTGCCGAACGCGGCGTCGGTGGGCGCGTAGCCCTTGCCATCGGCGTAGGGTTCCAGGTTCGGCATCTTCAACGTCTTCGGCGCGCTGAACGATGTGTCGGTCAGGTAGACTTCGCCTTGGGCGTTGTCGGCGGCGACGATCGCAGCCGGTTGGCCCTTGCGGAGGAGGATGTCGGCGCCGTGGAGGTTGCCGGCGGAGAAGGCGGCGTCCTGGGCGATGATGCTCGATTGGGTGAGGTTCTCGGTGAAGGCGATCCATCCGATGTCCTGAAGTCCCCAGTAGGCGGTGTCGGTGGAGGGGTCGACGATCAAGGTGCCGTGGGCGCCCTTGAGTTTGGCCACGGCGCCTTCGGGGACCGGGACCTTGGAGCGATCGGCCATGAAGGTCCAAAAGCCCTGGCCGGAGGTTTTCACGCCGGAAGCCGCCCGCAGTTTCGGAGCGGCCACGGGGCCCTTGGCCTCAATGGTGAACGGCAACGCGGTGGCGGTGGTGGCTTCGTCGGGATGGGAGTGGCCGGTCTCGTGGGCGAACGTGGCGGGGACGGCGATCAGGGTCGCCAGGCCGGTGGCCAGGAGCGTGGAGCGGATGGGGTGCGACATGCGGTGCATGGGATGATGGGAAGGTCCGTTGTGGTTGACCCCTGCGAGCCCGCGTCGGAATACCGCGGCGATGCGTCGTCCGGGGATCTGGAGCGCGAAGGCTGGCAACTCGGCGGGCCGATGAACAGCGGAAGTTCTCGGAACACGATATGGCTTGGACGCGGGCGGGCTTGCGCTGCTATTCCTTAAATCCGTGAACCCGCCCGTAACCGGCCGTCGCGCCGTCACGCCGACGATCTACCAACCGGTCCGCCGAGGTGGTGTGTGGTTGTGGGGGGTAGGGATGGCGTTGTTGGGGGCCAATCTCGCGAATGCTGCCGAGGTCGATTTCGACCGGCAGGTCGCGCCGATACTGGTGCGGCGGTGCGTGGAGTGTCATTCGGGGTCGGAACCTTCGGGCCGCTTGAATCTGGCGTCTCGGGACGGCGCGATGCAGGGAGGGGAATCCGGCAAGGCGATTCAATCGGGCGATGTCGAGGCCAGCCTCCTGCTCCGGCGCATTCACGACAGTGAAATGCCGCCCAAACGCCAGGGCAAACCCCAGCCGCTTCCTTCCGGGGAAGCCGCCGTGTTGAAGTCCTGGATCGCGGCCGGGGCGAACTGGCCGGCCGACCGGCGCCTGGATCTGTTCGAATTCACCACCGACAGGCGGGGTGGGCGCGATTGGTGGTCCTTGCAGCCGGTCCGGCGTCCCGAGGTTCCTACCGTCCAACGGACCGACTGGGTGCGGACGCCGCTGGACGCCTTCATCCTTGAGAAGCTCGAAGCCGCCGGTTGGGAACCGGCACCGGAAGCCGATCGACGGACCCTGATCCGGCGGGTGGCGTACGATTTGACCGGGCTGCCCCCGACCTATGAACAGGTGGAGGCGTTCGTTGAGGACCCGTCGCCGGATGCCTACGAACGGGTGGTCGACCAGTTGCTGGCCTCGCCGCAATTCGGCGAACGCTGGGCACGGCATTGGCTGGATGTGGTCCGTTACGCGGAGACCTGCGGGTACGAGCGGGACCAGGTCAAACCGCAGGTGTGGAAGTACCGCGACTGGGTGATCCGGGCCTTCAACGACGACAAGCCCTACGACCGTTTCGTGCTGGAACAACTGGCGGGGGACGAACTTCCCGAGGCCGATGAGGCGAGCTGGGTGGCCACGGGGTTTCTCCGCCTGGGAACCTGGAACGACGAACCGAACGATCCCGAGGAGTACAAGTACGAACGGCTGGAGGACCTGGTTCACGCGACCAGTACCGCGTTTCTCGGGATGACCGTGAAATGCGCCCGGTGTCATGACCACAAGTTCGACCCTATCACCCAGATGGACTACCACCGCATGGCGGCGGGCTTCTGGGCCGGCTACATCCAGCCCGGACAGGGGGTTCTCGGCGGGCCAGATCCCAAGAAGCTCACCTATGACGTGCTGGCCTGGACCGACGCCTCACGAGAACCCCAGCCGTTGAAGTTTCTGAAGAAAGGCGATCCCCAGCGGCCCGGCGATCCCGTGCAGCCCGGACACCTTTCGATGGTCCCTGTGCTGAATCGGCCGCTGCCGCCGCCATCGCCGGATGCCCGAACCACCGAACGCCGACGGCACCTCGCCGAATGGATCACGTCCCCCGACAACCCTCTTACCGCCCGCGTGTGGGTGAATCGGATCTGGCTGCACCACTTCGGGCAGGGTTTGGTGCGGTCGCCGGACAACTTCGGTTTCACGGGAGATCTCCCCACCCATCCGGAGCTGCTGGACTGGCTTGCGGATGAATTGGTTCGGGGTGGCTGGAAGTCGAAGACTCTCCACAAACAGATCGTGATGTCGGCGACCTACCGGCAGGCGTCGATCCATCCGCGCCAGGATACTTACCGCAACCGCGACGCCGGCAACCGTCTCGCCTGGCGCGCGGACCGGCGACGGCTCGATTCGGATGCGCTGCGCGACTCGCTACTGTGGGTTGCGGGGAACCTGGACCTGACCCGGATCGGCGGCCCGAGCTTTTCGCCGGTGATCGGGTCGGACGCCCTCGAAGGGTTGTCCATGAAAGATCAGGCCTGGAAGGCCTCGCCGCCGGAGGAGCAGGGGCGGCGGACGATTTACTGCTTTACGAAGCGCAGTTTGTTGCCGCCGTTCGCCACGGTGTTCGATTTTCCGGACACGACGCTGCCGTGCGGGCAACGCGATGTGTCGGTGGTGGCGCCCCAGGCCCTGGCGCTGATGAACAACGCTTTCGTTCATGAGCAGAGTGCCGCGCTCACGCGACGGGTTGCCGCTGGAGCCCGGGATGAAATGGAACGGATTCAACTGGCCTGGCGCCTGGCCTTGGGACGTTCACCGAGCGGGAATGAAGTGTTCCAGGCCCGGGAGCATCTGGCGCGTGAGGCGGCCCGGGTGACGGCACGTTATCGTCAGGAACCTGCCGGCGATCTCCGCCCGCCCGAAATGCATGCCCTGGCCTCCCTGTGCCATGTCCTCCTCAACACCAACGAGTTCATATATGTCGATTGAGAATCCCGTTCGCCGATTTCCGTGCGGTCACACCCGGCGCGAATTTGTGTGGGACATGGGGGTGGGTTTCGCTGGCGTCGCCTTGAGCGGGCTCCTGGCGGGTGACGGGTTCCTGGGCCGCAAGGCACAGGCCGCCGCGCCAGCCCCGGGTTCGGCGGCCGGTCCGCTCGCTCCCCGCCCGTCCCACCGGGTGACCCCGGTTCGCAGCGTCATCTTCCTGACCATGAACGGCGGGCCGTCCCAGGTGGACACCTTCGATTACAAGCCTGCCTTGGCGAAGTACGCCGGACAGCCGTTGCCCGACGGCAAAAAATTCATCAATTCCGGAGGGCGAAAGGTGGGATTTCTCACCCCGGCCTTCCGGCCGTTCCGGCCCGGCGGACAAAGTGGACTGATGATCTCGGATTATTTTCCGAAAGTCCGGGAACATGCCGATAAACTGGCGGTGATCCGCTCCTGTCACACCGACAGCCATGCCCACGGATCGGCTTTGGTGGCGATGAACACCGGCAAGACTTTCATCGGCCGGCCGTCGCTCGGCAGTTGGGCTGTGTACGGTCTCGGTAGCGAAAACCAGAACCTGCCCGGGTACGTGGTCATTCTGGACAAGCGCGGCGGACCCATCAGCGGGCAGCCGAATTGGGCGAGCGGCTTCATGTCGAGCGCCTTCCAGGGGACGTTGTTCCGGCCGACGGGGGATCCGATTCTCGATTTGCGCGGACCCGCCGGTGTGCGGCCGGAGACGCAGCGCGACCAACTTGACCTTTTGGCCCGGCTGAACGACGAGCATCTGCGGACACGGCCCGGGGGCCAGGAACTGGCCGCCCGCATCAACAGCTATGAGCTGGCTTACCGGATGCAATCCGCGACCCCGGAGGCGGTGGACCTGAGCCGAGAGAATGCCTCGACCTTGGAGTCGTATGGGGTGGGACGGCAGCCGACCGATGAGTTCGGTCGCAACTGTCTGGTGGCGAGGCGTCTGGTAGAGCGCGGGGTCCGATTTGTCCAACTGTATTCCGGGGGCGGCCACTTGGAGGAGACCTGGGATGCACATGCGGGCATCGAGAGCAATCACGGCCGGCATGCGGCTGAAGTGGACCAGCCCATTGCCGCCCTTCTGACCGATCTGGAACAGCGGGGACTCTTGTCCAGCACGCTGGTGATCTGGGGCGGCGAGTTCGGGCGGATGCCCTTCAGCGAGGGCCAGGGCGAGCCGGGTCGCAATCACAACCCCTACGGATTCTCGATGTGGATGGCGGGCGGCGGGGTGCGGGGCGGGATGGCGTACGGCGAGACCGACGAGTTCGGTTTCGAAGCCGTGATCGACAAGGTGCATCTCCACGACCTGCATGCCACGATCCTGGAATTGTGCGGACTTGATCATGAGGCATTGACCTACTTTCACCAGGGTCGGGATGAACGCCTTACCGATGTTTACGGCCGGGTGATCCGCGACGTTATTGCCGGCTAAAGTCCCCGACCGCCTTGGTCGATACAAGAGGCGGTGAACAAGGTCTTCTATGAGCTGAAATTCTCGGGAAAACTACCCTCCCCGGCCGGGGTCGGCATGCAAATCCTGCAATTGACCCAGCAGGAAGATTGCGGGCTCGACGAAATCACCAAGGTGGTTCGGTCGGATCCCAGTTTAACGGGACGGATTCTGAAGGTCGCCAACACGTTCACCGGATCTCGAACAGGCGCTGCGGCTCCAACCGCTCCGCCTCTGGAGGAAGCAGTCCTGAGGATCGGGTTCGCGTCGCTGCGCGACTTGGTCCTTGGTTTTTCGCTGATCTCCAACAATCCCAAGGCGATCTGCCGCGCATTCGACTATGGCGCCTTCTGGCATATTTCCCTGGGCCGGGCGGTCGCGGCCCAATACCTGACCGAGCTGGCGGGGCGCGGAGGCGGATCGGAGAGCTATGTCTGTGGCCTACTGTGCGGCATGGGGCGACTTGGTTTGGCCGCCTCCCACCCGGAGCGCTACAGCCGCATTCTGGAAAGCGAGGGAGCCGACGACCCGGAAACCCTGGTGTCCATTGAGACCCGGGAGTTCGGCATCAATCACCGGGAGTTGACCGACGCGCTTCTGGCCGACTGGGGCTTCCCCCAGCGCCTGGCCCTGGCGGCGGCGACTTACCAGCAGGTGGTCTCGGGCGATTTTGCCGAGCCATCCAACCTGAAGATCCTTCGTCGCACTCTCCAGGCCGCCGACGGGGTGGTGGGAGCGATCACGGCGAATCTGACCACCGCGGACGCCTTGTCGGATACGCTGCGCAACTCCCTGATGGAGTTGGACATCGAAAACACCCAGGTCGCCAACGCCCTCACCTCGATCCGCACAACATGGCGGGAGTGGGGTGCGCTGTTGAACGTCGCGGCTCCCAAGCCGGTGGCCCGCCCCGCTGCCGCGCCTCAGGAGCCGGAAGGCTCCGCCAAAACACCGGCTCGTAAGGACGGCACTGTCGTCCGAACTTACCCGACGCCCCTAGATGTGTCCGGTTCCCCAGGCGCCAGCGTTCTGCTCCTGGAATCCGACGACCGCGTGGCGGCGGGATTCGAGGGTTGGTTGCGCCGCTCCGGTCATCATGTCGTCCGCTCACGGACCGTCCGAGAGGCGCTTTCCCTGGCGGTGACCCATGCGCCGCAGATCGTGATCGCCCATGGCCAGACCGACGACGCGGAAGCGTTGGAGTTGTGCAAGGCGATGCGGAGTTTTGAGGCCGGCCGCATGACGTTCTATCTGCTGGCCACGGCGAATTCCGATTCGCGCCGGCTGCTCAGCGCCTTCGATGCAGGCGTGGATGATTACCTCATCCTGCCGTGCGCTGAGGGAGACGGACTTCTGCGTCTCCGCGCGGCACAACGTGTTCTTCAACTACGCTCGCGCGTGGCGGCGCAAGAAAAGACCCTGCAACAACACCTCGCGGAACTCGCCGTCGCCAACCGCAAGTTGCATCGCGCGGCCATGACCGACGAATTGACCCAGCTGCCCAACCGCCGTTTCGCCGAGGAAACCATGCGCGATGGCTGGTCCGAGGCCACCCAACAGGACGGTGAACTTTCACTGATCGTCGGGGACATCGATCACTTCAAGAAGGTCAATGACACCCACGGACACCTGGTCGGCGACGTGGTTCTTGCGTCCGTGGCCCGGGTTTTCCGGCAGGAGGTCCGTTCCTGCGATGTGGCGTGCCGACTCGGTGGCGAGGAGTTCCTGGTGATCTGTCCGAACACCGACCTGGTGGGCGCCCGGAATTGTGCGGAACGTCTGCGGGATAAGATCGCCAACAGCGCCTTCGAGGTTTCCGGGAAGAAACATCAGGTCACGATCAGTCTCGGTGTCGCCACACGCCGCAACGGCGGGGTGCCGGCCGGCTCCATTGAAGTGCTGTTCAAAGCGGCCGACGACGCAGCCTACGAATCCAAACGGGCGGGGCGCAATCGAGTCAGCGTAGGACGCACGGCTTGAGATTGAGTCGGGCCCGGTGCCTGCTCCGCGAAGGCGCTGGGAAGAGCCGAGGGTTCAGACGAATCGAAAACGCACTCGACGATACATCCCCCTCACGTGGTGGCCCGACCGGCATGGTTCTTCATCCCCGCCTCATTGCCTGATCCGCCCACGAATCGTCGCGGCTCTTCGCGGTTTATGGAGCCAGCGGAGCCGACTATTTCGGGCTGTCTTCGCTGGCTTGGGGCGACCTCAGCGAGAGGCGCTTCAGGAACTCGAGGCTGGCTTCCGAACTGAGCGGGGGTGAGTAAAAGTAGCCCTGAAGTTTGGTGGTCCCGATCTCCTGAAGAACAGTCCCCAAGGAGGCATCCTCGATTCCTTCCGCCACCGACTCCAGGCCCAGTGCCTTGCACATCCCCAGAATCGCCCGCACCACATGGCGACCACGCGGGGACTGCGCCTTCTGGCTGAGACTCATATTGATCTTGAGCTCGTGGAACGGCAGATCTGTGACCACGTCGAAGGTCGAGTGTCCGGATCCGAAGTCGTCGATGGAAAGTCGGAAACCCGCCGCCGCCAGACGTTCGAGGGTGTCTCGGCAGACGCGATCGTGAAGCAGGGACTGCCGCTCGGTGGCTTCCATGATGATCCACCCGGGAGCGAGTTGGTGCTCGTTGGCGAGCTGGTGCATCGCATCGGCGAAGCTGGGTTCCCAGAGCTGGCGCTTGGAGATGTTGAGCGAAACGGTGATGGGAAACCCCGCCTTCCGCCAGACCGCCAGTTGCCGGAAAACCATGTCCGCCATCTGCCGTCCGACTTCCGAGATGAGTCCCCGTGCCTCGGCGATCGGGATGAAGCGGTCGGGCGGAATCCAGCCGAGTTCCTGGTCGTGCCAGCGGACGAGGGCCTCAAAGCCGGCCACCGTTCCTGAGTTGGCGGCGATGATGGGTTGGTACTGGGCATGCAGTTGACGGGTCTGCAAGGCGCCCATCAGTCGGGGCAGGAGACGCACCGCTCCGATCATCGGATTGGCCCCGACGGCGGCCGGGTAGTCCCGCCAGCAGTTGCGGCCTGCATTCTTGGCCTCGGCTAGGGCCTGGTCCGCCCGCTCGACCAGGGTCTGCTCGGAATCAGCGTCATCCGGGAAGAGGGCGAATCCCATGCTTAGGGTGAAGCGGACCCCGATGCCCGCATCCTCACCGGCCTGTTGGGCCGCACGGATGAAACCGGAACAGGTCGCCCCCGCGGCCTCGCGGCTGCCAATCCCCTGCAGGACCAGAACGAAGCCATCGCCGTTGTCCCGGAGCACGGAGTCGCCCACCCGGACCTCGTCCCGCAGGGATTCCCCGACGAGCAAGATCAGTTGATCGCCGACGCTATGGCCGTAGGCGTCGTTGATGTCGGCGCAGTTGTCGATGTTGACCTTGACCAACGCCACCAGGGTGCCGGTGATCCGGGCGTGTTTGAGAGCCATGCCGACGCGATTGTTCAGGAGCGCCTGGGTCGGGAGTCCCGTCAGGCCATCGCGGGTGGTATGGCCGAGGGCCAGCCCCCGATTTGGGCCGGGATCCTCGGTCAGCGCGGGTAGGTCCGTGACGTTGTGTCCATAAAGACAGACATCGCCGTCATCCAAACCGACCGCCATGAACGAGTAGGTTCGCTCCCCGCAGACGATCTCCGCGCGCTTAGGTCGGCCTGGTTTCCGGGCGGAGACGGCGAGATGTCGCAGGGGCGAAGGTGCGGGGCGACCCGCAACCCATCCCCAGGTCTCCAGCAATGGGATGGACGCAAGGTTGGCATGGATGAGGACGCCGCTGGTGGTAAGTTCCACGATCGGATGCGGGCTGTCCGCCGGGATCCGGGAGATCCGTTTGATCTGGGCCGCCTCATCGCGTCGACGTTCCAGACTGCGCCGGGCTATGAGCAACCGGGCCAGCAATTCTGCCGGCTGGATGGGATATGAAAGGACATCATCCAGGTCGCCATCCCAGGTTCCTCTGCCTTCGCCGGCCGCGGCCAGGGCATCCCATTCGCCGATCGCAATCAGATAGGGCGGCGTGGCGGGGCCGGACGTACGGATCTTGCGGAATAAGTCAGCGCCCTCCCGGTCCCGCGAGTCAGCTTCAGCAATGACCACGTCTGGCCGGGTCTCAACCAGGCTGGCGAGGCCGGCCGTGCGCTCGGCGAAATCCGCGACGTCGTGGCCCGCCTTCACGAGCGCTTCAAGAAGGCTGGCGCGACGCTGCGTGTTGGGGTCAACGAGGAGAATGTTCATGCCGTCCGCCATGAGGAAACGGGATCCGACGGAGACGTCGATTCCCCGTGGTCGCGGTACGTCGCGTCCCTCCTACACGCCATTCATCGGCTCCTCGGGCGTTATGATTGAGCAGGACAGCTTGGGGGAAGAGGTTTGGCCCCGATCGACGTCTAGGAGCATTCGAATGCCCTTGTTTTCTGAGTTTTAGCTCAAGTGGCTGATATGGATGTCGATTTTACTTCCCCACCGCGACGGAGGGTGGCGATTGCTTCGACCTGGATCGGGATTCCACCACCGCCGATTTCACGCCACCTCAAACCGTGGTGTCGGCCTTCATCCCCGGAGTGTCGATTGCTGACGCGATTGCGCTCAACAAGCTCATAGACGGCGACGTGAACACGGGAAACAAGGAGGACAGCGACGGCCGTTGCATCTACAGCGCTGCGGACGGCGACAACAAGACGCTCTTCCGATTTCCCGGGACGGCGACGTCCTCACGGTGGCGATCTCCGACCCCCTGAATGTCACCGCGTTCGAGGCGCTCTGGAACTGGGCTTATGATGCCACCACGGGGGCCGCTCCCTCGGGTTGGCCGGATGTCTCTCCATGAACCGCCCCCAACTCAACCCTCCGGCCCCCGCGGCGCGCATTCTCCTTCTCCCCGCGGGAGAAGGCCGGGATGAGGGCCGCTTGCGGTCTTCCTCGCTGATCGGTTCATGGTCCCAATGCGTGTCCATTCCTTGGAAATCGTTCCTCTCCATGAACCCCGAACGCATCCCGTGGGGATGAGGGTGATTCCCGGCCACCCGGGCTGAAACGAGTCCGGACATCGAACCGCTTCTTGAGTTGGGCCGGCCTGACGTCACGATAGAGCCCGAATGAAGTCGCCGGCCTCGTCGCTCCACCCCGCGTTAGGGTTCTCGTCCTGCTCACCCGCCGCCCTGCACCTTCTGGCTATCGCTGCGTCGCCGTTCGTACTGGGTCTCGCACTGTCTCCAGTTCTGCTGGCGGCTGAACCCTTTCCCCACCCCATCGCGACGCCCGGTTCATACGAACTTCACCCCGACCTGGAGTTGTCGCTCTTCGCCAGCGAACCCGACGTGGTCGATCCCGTGGCTCTCTCGTTTGATGAATTCGGCCGGGCCTATGTCATCGAAATGCGCGATTACCCCTACGGTTTCGGTCCGGATCGGAAACCCGGCGGCACCGTTCGACTTCTCGAGGACACCAACGGCGATGGACGCGCCGACCGCAGTTCCCTCTTCGCCGAAGGCCTCAGTTATCCGACCTCGATCCTGGCCTGGGACGGTGGTGTGCTGGTGATGGCCCCTCCGGAGGTCGTTTTTCTGCGAGACAACGACAGTGACGGTCAAGCGGACCAGCGCGAAGTAATCGTCAGCGGCATCCGACTGGGCATCACCGACAGCAACGCCAACGGCCTACGGTGGGCGATCGACAACTGGATTCACGCTGTGAATGGCGGCAATGGGGGACTGGCGCGGCTTCCCAGATTCGGGAAGGATCCGGTCGAACTCGGGGATCGCGACTTCCGCTTTCAACCCGCCACCGGGCTCCTGGAACGAACCGCCCACACCGGCGGTGGTTTCGGACTCGTGTTCGACGACTGGGGCCGAAGTTTCACGCCGCACAACGTCAATCACATGCAGCAACGCGTCGCCGACGCCGATGCCTTCAACCGGTTCCCAGGCCTGCCCCCCTTCGAAACCACCCATAGCATTTCTGACCACGGCGACATGGCCCGTATCTTCGCCATCTCCACCGCCGTCACCCGCCCCAATCACCCGGAACAGGCCGGCTATTTCTCTTCCTCCGGCAGCATGGGCTACCTTGGACATCGCGGCTGGCCTGGCGATCTTCCAGGTTCCGTGTTCGTTTGCGACGTGGTCGGCAATCTCGTGCACCGCGACGTTCTCAGCCCAGACGGCCCGATACAGAAAGCCTCCCGCCCGGCCGCCGAGCAGACCCGGGAATTCTTCGCCAGCCGCGACAACCACTTCCGCCCTACCGGCGTCGAGCTCGGCCCGGATGGCGCGCTTTACCTGCTCGACATGCAACGCGACGTCATCGAGCACCCCGACTACATCCCCAAGAAATTGCTCGATAAACTCGACCTCCGCGCTGGCCAGGACCGGGGCCGCATCTACCGGATCGCCCCCAAAGGCTGGTCGAAGGCCCGGGAACTGCCCGGCAAGTCGAACCTCGGGGAACTCGTCGCCCAACTGGCGTCGTCGAACCAATGGACCCGCCTCACCGCCCAGCGCCTCTTGGTGACGCGCAAGGACGAGTCGGTTGTTCCCGACCTGGAACGTCTCGCCACCGGACCTGATGCTCTCGGACGTTTGCACGCGCTCTGGACGTTGAACGGACTCGAAGCGCTTTCGAAGCAACTCCTTCAACAGGCGCTGAAGGACCCGGTCCCCGACCTCCGCGCCAACGCCATCCAAATCGCCCACGAACGATTCCCGTTCTCAGGTTTCCTTCAGAATGCCGTCATCGAACGTTTCACGGACGACAACGCATTCGTCCGGTTCTCGGCACTGCTGGCCGTGGGCGCCTTTCGCGACCCCCCCGTCTTGTCACCCTTGTTGCCCCTTCTCACCACCTATTGGAATGACCGGGGTTCCACTTGGATGCGACGCGCCGCCCTGGCCGCCATCGTCCGTGAACACGATGTCAGCCAGGCCATGACTGATCTGTTCGCTCGACCCGCCGTCCGCGCCGCCTCCGATGCAGGGTCGGTCAGTGCCATTCGCGACCTGGCGGATCTCGTCGGCTCACGTCCCGCCGTTTCAGGGACGTTTCCCTGGATCCTGTTTCTTGGGCAGGTCCTGCCGCGTCCGGATATCCCTGCCCCTATGCGCCGGGCCCTTCTCGAAGGCCTCGCCTCCGGTCTGGAGCGCGCCGGCGTGCATCCAACCCTTCCCGACGAAGGCGTGGCTATCCTCCGTTCCGCCATGGACCCAACCCAGCCGTCGCTTCTCGCCGCAACCTGGCGCCTCGCGCGCACCTTCCGAATCCCCGATTCTGACGTCCAAAAGGAAGCCCTCAACAACGCCGTCCGCATGGCCCGCGACCCCTCGGCATCGGTGGCCCGGCGCTCGGAGGCACTGAGCCTCGTCGCCTTCGCCGATCTCAACGAGGCCGCGCCCGTCCTTTTTGGCCTACTCGATGGCCGCGAACCCATGGCCCTGCAGCAGGCCACCCTGGAACTTCTGCGAAAACACCGTGAACCCGTGGTCGGCGAAGGCTTGATCCGGGCCTGGTCCGGGCTTTCGCCGTCCCTTCGAGCGCCCGTCGTCAATCTGCTGGTCTACCGGTCAACGTTCCATTCCCCGCTCCTGTCCGCCCTGGAGTCAGGCACGCTTCAACTCGGAGAATTGAACCTCGATCTCGAACACCGCCGGCAACTGCTGCGCAAGTCGGCACCCGACATCCGAGCCCGCGCGGCCAAATTCATGACCGACGACGAGTACTCCAATCGCAAGTCCGCCGTGGACGATTGGCTCTCCAAACTCCCGACGTCAGGCGTTGCCGCGCGCGGTCGGCCCATCTTCGAACGCATCTGCGCCCAATGTCACCGAGTCGGGACCCTCGGTTTCCAGGTCGGCCCCGACCTCACCGGAGTCAGCCATCGAAGCGTCGAAGATCTGCTCTCGAACATCCTCGATCCGAACATGGCCATGAACCCCGCGTACGTCGCGTTCACGGCCGAAATCAAGGACGGCGAAAGCGAAACCGGGATTCTCGTGGCGGAGAACGCCGATGCTATCACCCTCATCCAGGCCAGTGAACGCCGGGTTTCGCTGCCGCGCGCCCAACTGACCCGCCTCAAGTCCGAGGGCAAATCGCTCATGCCCGACGGGCTCGAAGCCGGCCTGACTCCGACCGACCTCCGGGACGTGATCGCGTTCCTTCAGGATTCACCCACAGCTCCATGAACCGCCTCCGCCACCCCCGACTTTACCTTCTGCTGCTCATCGTCCTGGGAGCGTGGTTCCCGCTGCCAGGGTTCGCTGAGGAACGCGAGAAGGACTGGTTCAAGCTCATCTCCCCGAACTTCCAGCTCTACGGCAATGGCCGGCGAAACGACGCCCAACGTCTGCTCCGCGAACTCGAAACGTTCCGGTACGTCGCCTCCCGGTTTCTCGGGCTGACCAACGTTCAGCGGCGTCCAGCCCTGGTCTATTTTTTCAAGGACGACGATTCCTTCAAGCCGTTCAAACCCCGGTACAACGACCGTCCCGCCACCATCATCGGGTTGCACACGGAAGACCCGATGGACTACGTGCTCGCCCTCAGCCGGCAGACCCGGGAATCAGCAACCATGCACGTCCTCTTCCACGAGTACACCCACCTGCTGACTTCCCGTCAGTTCCGCGACGCTCCGATCTGGCTTAACGAAGGCGTGGCCGAGGTGTTCGCGACCTTCGAAGGCGACGGCGACCGATTCAACATCGGCGTCGCCATGACCAACCACGCCTACTTCCTCCAACGCCAGGCCCCCTTGCCCGTCCGTGCACTCCTGCCCGTCACCCGCGATTCCCGGGACTACAACGAACAGGCGCGGGCAGGTCCCTTCTATGCCTCGTCGTGGTTGCTCGCCCACCATCTGCTCTTCGCGCGGCGCGGCTTTGAATCCAACGTCGTGGCCCGCTACGCCGCCGCCTGCTCCACCACCACCAATCAACTGCTCGCCTTCCAAACCGGGTTCGGGGTCTCCGCCCTCGACCTCGACCCCGCCCTCAGGGAATACGTTGGCGGCGGGTCTTATACCATGGTCCGGCAAACCTACGCCAACCTCGAAGAAGCCCGAACCCGCTCCGTTCCCATGTCACCCGGCGAATGGGATTTTGCGCTGGGCCGCCTGCTCCAACTGACCCGCCAGGAGGAGCCAGCCAAGGCACGACTGCTCGCCGCGGCCACCCAGGCCCCGCTGGACCCCCGGCCTCTCGAGGCGCTCGCCCTCCAGGCCTGGCGCCGCGGTGATCGCGCCGCGGTTCGCTCCTACTCCGACCAAGCCCTGACCAACCTCTCCCACAACGCCTTCCTCTACTTCCTGTCGGCGGAATCCTGGTACCAGGAGCTCCTCCAACGCCGGGCCGAATCGGGCACCCCTCTCCGCGTCGCCGACCTCGAGATCGGCCGTAAACACTGTGAACGCGCCCTTCACCTGGACCCGTGGCTGGCCCAGGCCCATCACCTCCTGGCCATCTACGTCCTCGCTGCCAACCCTCGCGCTCCGGGCCTCGCCGCCGTGCACGTGCAGCGCGCCTTGCAGTGCGATCCCCTCTTCAAACCCGCCATCCTTACGTCCGCGTCGCTCGCCGCCGCCCAAGGCAATTTTGGCCAGGCCCGTCAGATCCTCGCATCCCTGCTCGCCGGCCCGCTGCCCGAAGACCTTCGCCGTGCCGCCCGACAAGTCGCCGCCGACATCGAACGTCGAACCGGCTCGCCCCCTTCATCCACCCCTCGTCCATAGCGGCGCACGTCCCTCCAGTTGGGGAAAGTATCGGTTCATACCACCCACGAGAATTCGAGATTCGAGAACGCTGCCTCCCCATGGTTCCGCCCGCGACTTCTTCGCTCCTTCCCCGCACCGAAGCCGTGATCCGACAGGGCATCGCCGATGGCTGGCACCTCGGCGCCCAGGCCTATGTTTCGCGTCACGGAGTGGAAATTGCCCGACTGGCTCTGGGCGATCGGCGTGCCGGCGAACCGATGACCCAGGACACCCTCCTGCTCTGGCTGTCCGCCGGAAAACCTCTCACCGCCATCGCCATCGCCCAGCAGGTCGATGCCAACACCTTGCAACTCGACGATCCCGTCGCCCGACACATTCCCGAGTTTGGCACCGGCGGAAAGGATGCCATCACGTTGCGCCATCTGCTCACTCACACCGGAGCCTTCTCGGCTGCAGAATCGCTTCCCGAACAGGCCGGTTGGGCGGAAACCATTGCCGCCATCGCCGGAGTTCCCGCCGATCCCGACGTTCGACCGGGGTCCACCGCCGCCTACCAGCCCCAAGCCAGTTGGTATCTTCTGGCCGAGATCGTGCAGCGAATCACCCAACGCCCTTTCTCGGATCACCTCCGTGAGGCGGTCCTCGAACCCCTCGGCATGCTCGACTCCTGGATCGGCATGCCAGCCGATCGTTACCTCACCTACGGCCCCCGAATCGGCACCACCCACTCCACCTTCCCCGGCCCTCCCACCCCGCACCCGGCCTGGGATTCCCTCGAACGCTGCTGCGCCTGCCGCCCCGGCGGCAATGCACGCGGTCCCCTCGCCGAGCTCGGACGGTTCTATGAAGCGCTCCTGGCGGGCGGTCGCGGTATCCTGCGCCAGGACACCCTTCGGGAATTCACCCGCCGCCACCGGGTCGGGCTCTACGACCACACCTTCCGCCACGTCATCGATAGGGGACTGGGCTTCATCCTGAATTCCCGCCACCAAGGACCGGCGACCGTTCCTTACGGCTACGGCGACCACGCAGGGCCGGAGACATTCGGGCACAGCGGCTCCCAGTCCTCGTGTGCGTTCGCCGATCCCGAGGCGGGCCTCGTGGTGGCGTGGATGTGCAACGGACTCGTTGGCGAAGTGCGTCACCAACGCCGTCAGCACGCGATCAACACCGCGATCTACGAGGACCTCGGACTCGCCGCTGCTCCGTGAAATTCGGAGTTCAAAGATCGGTCTCCTGTTGCTAGCCTCACCGGATGCAGAGTGTGTTCACGGGGCCGGTCTACGTCGTCCGCGACAATATCGACACCGACCAGATCATTCCGGCGCAGTTCCTGAACCTCGTCCCCACCATCCGGGAGGAGTATGAGAAATTGGGCAGCTACGCCCTCTGGGGACTGCCGGACTCCCTCTATCCGACCCGCTTCATCAAGGAAGGCGGGACCACGACGGACTATCCTATCGTGATCTCCGGCCGGAACTTCGGATGCGGCAGCTCCCGCGAGCATGCCCCCATCGCCCTGGGCGCCGCCCATTGCCGCTGCGTCGTGGGCGAAAGCTTCGCCCGGATCTTCTTTCGCAACTGCATCGCGACGGGGGAACTCTACCCGGTCGAATGCCAGGATCGGCTGGCCGATATCTTCAAGACGGGCGACGTCGCCACCGTCGACATCGACGTCAACACCATCCGCCACCATGGCACGGGCGTCCTCTATCCCCTCAAGGACCTGGGCGAAGTACGCCCGGTCATCGACGCCGGCGGCATTTTTGAGTTCGCCCGCCAGTCCGGCATGATGCCCCCAAAGGCCTGAGCCGTTTCCTGCCTTCGCTTCTTGCATACCGAACCCATCCTCTTCTTCAACCGCCACACCGGGCAGGTGGAGCAGGAGTCCGTGTACGGTGAAAGCTGGCTGCGTTGGGTTTATGGGTCGTGGACCGGCCGGCTGACCGGCGCCCTCGTCGCCCGGCGACTCTGGTTCTCCCGTTGGTACGGCTGGCGCATGAACCAACCCGCGACACGAGCCAAAATTCGTCCATTCATCGACAGTTTTCATCTCGACGTTTCCGAGTTTGCCGATTCACCGGAATCGTTCGCATCGTTCAACGAGTTCTTTTTCCGCCGGCTTCGCCCCGGAGCGCGTCCCATCGATCCCGATCCAAACGCCGCGGTGTTCCCTGCCGATGGTCGGCATCTCGGTTTCGCCGACCTTTCCACCACCCGATCTTTCTTCGTCAAAGGCCAGACCTTTGACCTTCCCGCCTTCCTCCGCGATCCGGAGCGGGTGCGGCGGTACGCCGGGGGGCCTGCGGTGTTCTCCCGCCTCTGCCCGGTGGACTATCACCGGTTTCACTTCCCGGTGGGTGGAACCCCCGGCCAACCCGCCCGGATCAACGGCTGGCTCTGGTCGGTCAGTCCGATCGCCCTTCGGCGGAATTTGTCGTTGCTCTGGGAAAATCGTCGATGGCTGACCGAAATTGAATCGCCGACCTTCGGACGGGTGCTGATGGCGGAGATTGGCGCGACCAATGTGGGGAGCACGGCGTACACCTTCCAGCCGGGGCAATGGATGTCCAAAGGCCTGGAGAAAGGGTACTTCCGTTTTGGCGCCTCGGCGGTTCTGACCCTGTTTGAACCGGGTCGGGTACGGCTCGCGGACGACCTCCTGGCGTGCTCGCGACAGGCCCAGGAACTCTACGCCCGGATGGGATCTCCGATGGCTTTAATCGTTACTCAACATTGACACAGGCCGCTTTCTTTGAACAACCTCCCGCCCTTTTTGCGAGTTATCGAGTATGCCGAACACCAAGTCAGCTGAACGCCGCGCCCGGGTTGGGGCCCGCCGGCACGCGCGCAACAAGTCGGTCAAAACCCGTCTGCGCACGCTGGAACGTAAGTATCGAACCCTTGTCGCCTCCGGCAAGAGCGAGGAAGCCGGCAAGGCCCTGCGCGACGCGACCTCCGCGTTGGACAAGGCCGCCAAGCGGGGAGTAATCCCGAAGCGCCGCGCGTCCCGGAAGAAGTCGCGCCTCGCCGTTTCCCTCGGAACGGCGGCCAAGCCGACCCCCAAACCGACCGCCAGACCGGCGGGGAAACGGGCGGGAAAACCGGCGGCCAAGAAAAAGTAGGTCGCTGTCCACACCGGACTCGTGGCACCCGGAGGCGCCGGTCTCTTCACCGGCGCCGTTTTTCTTTCCCGGGCTGGCTTTCGAGTCATCCGGCGCTGCAAGCTCGGCCGTGGGTTCCGCCTTTTCCATGCTCCTGGAAGCGACCCTGGAGCACCTTGCCGATCTCCGGTCCCGCGGAGTCCAGTTCGTCGACGTCGATCCCTCGACGTTGAAGGCACTGATGCAATCACCGGCCCGATCCGGTCCCATGCCCAGCCCCCGCCTGGCGCGGGTGGGAGACACCCCGCCGGTTCAACCGCTGGTTCGCTCGCCGGTCCTACCGACGTCGGCCCGTTCGGCCCAAGCCCCTCGTTCTACGGCGCCCCCTGTCCCGCCCAAGGGACAGGCTGCAGCTGGTGCTCCATCCGTTCCCCCCGTGGCCGTCCCGGAGATGCCCCGCGCTCCGCTTCCCCAGCTTTCGCCCGATGAGAGGGCCGCCGCGCTGGATGCCCTGCGACAGCCCGTGCTGGCCTGTCAAAAGTGTCCTCACTTGGTCCAATCACGCACCCAGGTGGTGTTTGGGGTGGGCGATCCCAACGCCCAGCTGATGTTCGTGGGCGAAGCCCCGGGAGAAGCGGAAGACCGCGCCGGCGAACCCTTCGTGGGCCCGGCGGGTCAGCTCCTCACCAAAATCATCCAAGCCATGGGCTTGAGCCGGGAAACCGTCTACATCGCCAACATCCTCAAGTGCCGCCCCGACATGCCGCGCACCTCCCGCGGCAACCGGGCGCCACGTCCCGAGGAAATGGACACGTGCAAACCGTACCTGCTCCAGCAGATGGACATCATCCAACCCCGCCTGATCGTCGCGTTGGGTGGAACCGCGGTCCATGGATTGCTCGGCTTGCAGACCACCCTGGGTTCGGTTCGCGGCCGCTGGCACGATTTCCGAGGCATTCCTGTCATGCCGACGTTTCATCCGTCCTACCTGCTCCGCTCCGAGGAAGGTCCCGACCGTGGCCATCGCGAAAAGCGCAAAACGTGGGAGGACCTGTTGCTGGTGCTCGAACGTCTGCAACTCCCGATCACCGACAAGATGCGGGGCTACTTTCTCAAGCCGGCTTCCACCGGGGGAGGTTCCGGTGGATGATCCGCTGCCCTCACTCCCCATTTGGCAGCGCACCCACGTGCTGCTTGAATCACTGACGCGATGAAGCTCCTGGTCATCGGCTCCGGCGGCCGTGAACACGCCCTCGTTTGGAAGTTGGCACAATCGCCGCACGCCATGCGTTTGTGGTGCGCCCCGGGCAATGCCGGCATGCCGCTCGAACGCTGCGCCGGCAGCGCCCGCAACGTGGAATGCGTTCCTATCGGCGCCGAGGACCTCGATGCCCTGCTCCGCTTCGCCCTGGAGCATCGCCCCGACTTGACCATCGTCGGCCCCGATAATCCACTCGCCCTCGGGATCGTCGACCTCTTCCAGGCTCATCATCTCCGCATCTGGGGTCCGAACCAGCGCGCCGCGCAATTCGAGTCGTCCAAGGCATTTTCCCAGAATTTCATGGCACTCCACGGCGTGCCAACCGCGCGTTCCGGGGTCTTTTCGGATCCGCACGCCGCCAAGCGATTCGCCGCCTCGTTGGACGGGCGCTGCGCGGTGAAGGCCGACGGCCTGGCACTGGGCAAAGGCGTCCTGCTGGCGCAATCGGTGGCTGAGGCTGAGCAGGCGATCGAGGAGATCATGCTGAAGCGTTCCTTTGGCCGCGCCGGCGAGCAGATCGTCATCCAGGAAATGCTGGAAGGCATGGAGGTGTCGCTCCATGCACTCTGTGACGGCCACGTCGCCCGGCTCTTCCCCACCTCCCAGGACCACAAGCGCGCACTGGACGGCGACCTCGGCCCGAACACCGGCGGAATGGGAACCTTCTCGCCTGTCCCCTTCCTGTCGGAGGACGAGTTGCTGGAAGCGGCCCGGGGAATCCTCGAACCCTGGCAACGGGGCTGCCGAGCCGAAGGAATCGATTTCCGAGGCATCCTTTACCCCGGCGTGATGCTCACCGCCGAGGGTCCCAAGGTGCTCGAATTCAACGCCCGTTTCGGCGATCCGGAAACTCAGGTCTACCTTACCCGCCTTGAAAACGATCTGGTCGAGCTTCTTGATGCGTGCGTGAGCGGAACGCTCAAGGACATCGAGCTTCGGTGGTCCTCCCAGACGTCGGTTTGTGTGGTGATGGCTTCCGGGGGTTACCCTGGGCCTTACCAAAAGGGCGTGCCGATCTCCGGGCTCGAAGGCATCGCTGCGCTTCCCAACCTCAAAGTGTTCCACGCCGGAACCGCCGTTCTGGACGGTTCGTTCGTCACCAACGGAGGACGTGTTCTGGGTGTCACCGCCTGGGGCGACTCGCTCGCTCAAGCTCAGGAAACCGCCTACGCCGCCGTCGATCTCATTGAGTTCGAAGGCGCCCAGTTCCGACGTGATATCGGAGCCAAGGCTTTGGGCTATAGTTCGCCCCTCTTGTGATCTTCGCCGCCATGCACCGCCCCCTCTCACGCCTTCAAGGATCGTTCGCCCCCACCCGCCGACTCGGCCTCCTTGCCCTGCTCCTTGGCGTCGCGCTGGGTCCGCGCCCCCTCGCGGCCGCCCCCACTGCCATGTCCTGGCCGACCCTGGCCGAACTCTCCGCCAAGTTGCGCTCAGAACTGCCCTCCCTGCCAGCCCCCGACACGTCCCACACGAATTCTGAAGCCTACGCCCGCTCGCTCGCTCCCTGGGTCCTGTCCGACCCCGAATCCACCGCACCCGATTCCGCGGCCGCCCTTCTCCGGACGAACCTCTATCCCGGTGCCTCAGGCTACCTGCGTGTCGGATCCGTCGGCCCTGCACTCGTTCCAGCCATCCGCTCCGCCGTCGCTGGCCTGCGTCAGGAAGGCCCGCTTTCAGGCCTCGTTCTCGACCTGCGCTTCGCCCATGGTTCGGATTTCGAGTCCGGCATCGCCGCTGCTTCGGTCTTCGCGTCCAACGGCACGGCGGAATTCCGCCTCGGCCCCAACATCTGGCGCACCCAACGCGACCCGGATCCCCTCGCGGTTCCGATCCTAATTCTGGTGAACCATCGGACCCGCCAGGCCGCCGAGGCCCTCGCCTCTGCCGTCCGCACCGTCGCTGCCAAATCCCTCGTGCTCGGCTCGCCCACCGCCGGCCAGGCCCGGACCTACCGCCCTGTCGCGGTCTCCGACTCCTTGACCCTCCAGGTGGCCTCCGAGGCCCTGCGTCTGCCAGACGGCTCAGAGTTTCCCGCCGCAGGCCTCCCCCCCGATCTCCGGCTTTCTGTTTCGGAAGACGACGAACGCGCCTATGCCGTCGATGAATACCAGAGGGTCTTCAAAGGCCGGCCGTTGGCCTCGGTGCGACCCGGCCGGTTGAACGAAGCAGAACTGGTTCGCCGCCGCCGCCTGCCACGCTTACCCTTCGAGGAATCCGAGCCGCGCGATGCAAGGGGTTCCGGGCACCCCGACACGGGGACCTCGACCTCGGACCCTGCCGGTCGCGCCGTTCAGGACCCAGCCCTGGCGGTAGCCTTGGATTTGATCTCCGGCATCGCCGCCGACGCCCCGGAAACCCAACCCTCCGCCGGTGCCTCCGGGGATTCCCGTTGACGACACCCCTGTCCGCCAACATTTTCCGCGCCGCCAAGCTGGAATGAAGACCATCCTTTTCGTTTGTACGGGGAACATTTGCCGCAGCCCCATGGCTGAAGGGCTCTTCCGGCATTTGACCGCCCGCATGAATGGCCGCTACCGGGCCATCTCCGCGGGTGTGGCCGCCGTCGATGGCATGCCTCCCAGCTCGCACGCCGTCCAAGCCCTCCGGGAGTTGGGCATCGACATCAGCCGTCAGCGCAGCCGGGCCCTCACCGCGCAACTTATCCGGGAAGCGGACATGATCTTCGGGATGACCCATGGCCACGCCAATGCCGTGACCCTGATGTACCCCGGTGCCGCGGATAAAACGCTGGTCCTCCGGGAATTCGACGAAACCCTCGAGGAATTCGACAAAGACATCGCCGATCCCATCGGCGGCTCCTTTTCCGTTTACCTCCGCTGTCGTGACGAGATTGAACAAGGGATTTTCAGCATGTTGAAGCACCTCCAGCACCTCGAAAGCGTGGCCTCTTCGGGCCCCCTGGCATCGAAGCTCCCCATCGTGCTCGGCTCCGATCATGCCGGGTTCGAACTGAAGCGGAGCCTCGTCCAATACCTGACCTCCAAGGGCATCGCCGTCGAAGACTTCGGCACTCACTCGGCTGAATCCACCGACTACCCCGATTACGCGCGCCCCGTGGCCCTCGCCGTCGCCGGCCGCAAAGCCTCGTCCGGCATCCTCGTCTGCGGCACCGGCATCGGCGTCTGCATCGCCGCCAACAAGATGCCCGGCATCCGCGCCGCGCTGTGCACTTCGGAAGAAATGGCGCGGCTCGCCCGGGCCCACAACGATGCCAACGTGCTCTGCCTGGGCGGACGGATTCTGACCTTCGAAAACGCGCGCGCCATCGTTGATGCCTTCCTGGCCACGTCCTTCGAAACCCAAGGCCGGCACGCCCGCCGGGTGGCCAAGTTGGAATCCTCCGCTCCCGGCCTCGCCGCCGTCGACCCCGCCATCGCCCAGGTCATCGCCCAGGAACGCCGGCGCCAGGAGGAGAACATCGAACTCATCGCGAGTGAGAATTTCACCAGCCGCGCCGTCATGGAGGCGCAGGGTTCGGTCCTGACCAACAAGTACGCCGAAGGCTACCCCCAGAAACGCTGGTACGGCGGTTGTGAATTCGTCGATGTCGCCGAGCAACTGGCCATCGACCGCTCCAAACAACTCTTCGGCGCCGAGCACGCCAACGTCCAACCGCACTCCGGCTCCGGCGCCAACATGGCCGTCTACTTCGCCTTCCTGAAGCCGGGCGACAAGATGCTGACCATGGATCTTTCCCACGGCGGCCATCTCACCCACGGCAACCGCGCCAATTTCTCCGGCAAGTTCTTCGAGATCGTGCACTACGGCGTTCGTAAGGAAGACGAACGCATCGACTACGATCAACTCGCCGCCATGGCCCGCGAACACCGGCCCAGGATGATCACCGTCGGGGCCAGCGCCTACCCGCGCGTCATCGACTTCGAGCGCATGGCCCAGATCGCCTCCGAAGTCGGCGCCATGCTTCTCGCCGATATCGCCCATATCGCCGGTCTGGTGGCGTCCGGATTGCATCCCAGCCCGATACCCCATGCCGACTTCGTCACCACCACCACCCACAAAACCCTGCGTGGACCCCGCGGCGGGCTGGTGCTCTGCAAGGCGAAGTACGCCAAGGAAATTGATTCCTGTGTCTTCCCCGGCATCCAGGGTGGACCGCTGATGCACGTGATCGCCGCGAAGGCCATCTGTTTTGAGGAAGCCCTGCGGCCTTCCTTCAAATCCTACCAACAGCAGATTCTTCTGAACGCGGCGGCGCTGGCCCAGGGCATGCAACAGAATGGTTACCGGCTCGTCTCCGGTGGCACTGAGAACCACCTCATGCTCGTCGATGTGGGAGCTCGTGGACTGACCGGCAAAGATTGCCAGCTCGCCCTCGACGAGGCCGGTATCACCGTCAACAAGAACACCATTCCCTTCGAGACCCGGTCTCCCTTTCAGGCCAGTGGCATCCGGCTCGGTTCTCCCGCGGTCACCACCCGCGGCATGAGGGAAAACGAGATGGCGTCCATTGCCGACATGATCAGCGAAGTTCTGCTCGATATCAAAAACGTCGAAAATGCCCAAAAAGTCAAAGGGCGAGTCCGTGAGTTGACCTCGCGATTCCCGCTGCCTGCTTGATCAAAATCGCGTTTCATACCCGGAACTCGGCCCTGATTTTTGTTCCGCCAGAGGAGGAAATCGACCTACCCCGTCGCAACTTCGGTCTTGCGGGGGCGCCCAACTTGGTTTTTGTTCGCGGCCAAGGTTCCCTGTTGCAGCCCCTGCGCTGGTTGAACAAGTTCCCCCGACCGCGACTCCAAAGGGGTGTCTTGCCCAAGTCCCCAGCGCGACGGACCGGCTTTTAGGGTGATCCACCCACCAATTCCAATACTCGATCTCATGCCCAGACCCAAGAAGGCCGCCCCACCCGACGCCTCAGCCTCGGGTGGGGCCGGCGACGCGGCCCCCGGCACCCCAACTCCTCGCGCCAAAGTCGCTCGAGCCAAAAAGAAGGCCGCTCATCCAGTGCCCAAGTCGGCATCTGAGCTACCCTTGGATTCCCCGAGCGTCGCCCCGGCTCCCGCCCCGGCCCGCTCACCCGCGCCCGCTGTCGCAGCCGTTCCTCCCGCCGTGGAAGCGGCACGAACCCCGCCGACGCCGGCTCGCCGCGATCCGGCACCCGAGCCCAGCTCCACTAAAGCAGGCCCCACCGCGCCGCCTCCCGCACCGCAAGCCCCCGCACCCACCTCGGCCTTCGACGGGCCGCCCACCTCGCGATCCGAGCCCCGCCCAGATTCCCGGCCCTCTCAGCGATCCGACAACCGGCAAGACCACCGTCCGGACGCTCGTCCTGAGACGCGTCCTGGGCAACCGCCGCCGCGTCCCCCGTCTCATGCAGGGCCAGGCCATAGTCCTCACGGCGGTTCCCAACACTCCCGCGTGGGCCTGCCGCCGCCGCCGTCCGTCACAGCGCCATCGCCTCAGCGGCCGCCTCCACCGCCGCGTTCGCCGTCGCCCAACAACGGTTCCACCGCGGGTGCTGCCCCGGCGCAGGTTCCGCTTCCAAGCACCGGACCCGCGTCAGTGTCCGATCCCGCCGCAGGACTCGGCCCCAACCAAGGACCCGGGGGCTTAACGCCTCCTCCCCTGCGACCCGCCACTCCGCCGGTACCCGAACCGCCCCGGGGTGAGGTGATCAACATCGCCAAGCTTCATGCGATGTCGATTCCGGACCTCAACGCCAAAGCCAAGGAGCTCGGCGTCGAGAATTTCGGAACGATGAAGAAGCATGAGCTCGTCTTCGCGATTCTTCAGAAGAACGCGGAACGACGCGGCATTCTCTTCGCCGAGGGTGTGCTCGAGGTCATGCCCGAGGGCTACGGCTTCCTCCGTTCCCCAGCCTTCAGCTACCTCGCCTGCCCCGAGGATGTCTACGTCTCGCCCTCCCAGATCCGCCGTTTTGACCTTCAAACCGGCGACCATCTCGGCGGACAGATCCGACCGCCCAAGGACAAGGAACGCTACTTCGCACTGCTCAAGGTCGAGTCCGTCGGCCAGGAAGATCCCGACAAGGCGAAGGAGAAAACCCACTTTGAGAATCTTACGCCGCTCTTCCCCACCAAGCGGCTCCTGCTCGAGACGACCCCCGACGAACTCAACACACGGGTGGTCGACATCGTCTGCCCCATCGGCAAGGGCACCCGCGGTCTCATCGTCGCACCGCCTCGCACCGGCAAGACGGTCCTGATGCAGAAGCTGGCCAACGCCATCCTCATTAACAACCCGGAGTGCTATCTCATCATCCTGCTCATCGATGAGCGCCCTGAGGAAGTCACCGATATGGAGCGCTCCTGCAAAGGCGCCGAGGTCGTCAGCTCCACCTTCGATGAACCGCCCGAGCGCCACGTGCAGGTAGCCGAGATGGTGATCGAAAAAGCCAAGCGCATGGTCGAGCACAAGAAGGATGTCGTCATCCTCCTCGACTCCATCACCCGCCTCGCCCGCGCCTACAACACCGTCCAACCCCACTCCGGCAAGATCCTGTCCGGCGGCGTGGACGCCAACGCCCTTCACAAGCCGAAGCGCTTCTTCGGCGCCGCTCGTAATATCGAAGAAGGCGGCTCCCTGACCATCATGGCCACCGCGCTCGTCGACACCGGCAGCCGCATGGACGAAGTAATCTTCGAGGAGTTCAAGGGCACCGGTAACATGGAAGTCCACCTGGACCGCGCCCTGGTCGATCGCCGCATCTTCCCGTCGATCAACATCGAACGCTCGGGCACCCGCAAAGAGGAACTGCTCTATCACCCGGACGAATACCAACGCATTGCTGTGCTCCGGCGCGCCTTGGTCGGCGTTCCTCCGGTGGAATCGATGGAACTGTTGCTGGGCAAACTCAAGAAGACGCCCAACAACATCATGTTCCTGCTCAGCATGAGCATGAACCAGTAGGCGGAGGGGGATGGGCTGATCGCCCCGTCCGTGGGTTCAGGGATTTCGACGGACGCGTTACCCACGGCTCACGTCGTGGGCTGTCGTTCTGGCGCTATTCCGTGGCTGGGAGGCGCCCTCTTCAAAATGGACCTGCTCACGGGCCATAAACCGATAAGCGAGGGGAGTCGCAAGCGGCCCTTATCCCGGCCTTCTCCCGGGGGAGAAGGAGAGATCGCCCAGCGGGTTTTGTAGGGATGGGCCAGAGGTTCGCTGGAATGGGATTCGACAGCTCGGACGGTTGGGCGCCACCGAGGAGTTGCGGGTGATACGCGACTCCCTCTCCCGTCGGGAGAGCACCGCCCGAGTCGTCACGGTTTTCCAGGATCAACGTCCCCTCTCAAGGGTTGCATCGAGGCCTTTCCCCAACCGATGCTTGCCCGACAACGTGGCACGGATCCTGGGCATATCGGCGTTCTACCACGACAGCGCTGCGGCGTTGGTCGTGGAGGATCGCATTGTCGCGGCCGCTCAGGAGGAGCGCTTCAGCCGCAAAAAACACGACCCCCGCTTTCCCAAACTGGCGATCGAGTACTGCCTCAAGGAAGCCGGACTTCGCCCCGACGACCTCGACTACATCGCCTTCTACGAAAAGCCGTTGGTGAAGTTCGAACGGCTGCTCGAGACCTACCTGGCGTACGTTCCCAAGGGATTTCCAAGCTTCCGAATGGCCATCCCGGTGTGGATGCGGGAGAAGCTCCACATGAAGCGGACGATCCTGTCCGAGCTTCAGGGAGCCAAGAAGGCCCGACTCGTCTTCACCGACCACCACGAAAGCCACGCCGCGAGCGCGTTCTTTCCCAGCCCCTACGATGGAGCCGCCATCCTGACTCTGGACGGCGTCGGCGAATGGACTACCACCACCTGGGGGGTGGGTGAGGGGAATCGGATCTCGCTCAAAAAGCACATCCCGTTTCCGCACTCGATCGGGCTCCTGTACTCCGCGTTCACCTACTACTGCGGGTTCAAGGTCAACAGCGGCGAGTACAAGCTCATGGGCCTCGCGCCGTATGGTCGCCCGATCTACGCCGACAAAATCCGGGAGCACCTGCTGGACCTGCGCGACGACGGCAGCTTCTGGCTCGACCAGACCTACTTCAACTACTGCCAGGGCCTGACCATGACCGGGCCAAAGTTCGACGCCCTCTTTGGTGCCCCGGCCCGGAAGCCGGAGTCCATGCTGGAACAACGGCACATGGACCTCGCCGCCAGCATCCAGAACGTGACCGAGGAAGCGGTGCTCCGGATGGGGCGAATGATTCACCGGGAAACCGGCATGAAGAACCTCGTGTTGGCCGGCGGCGTCGCCCTGAACTGCGTCGCCAACGGCAAGCTCCTGCGCGAGGGGCCTTTTGATAGCCTCTGGATCCAACCGGCGGCCGGCGATGCCGGTGGCGCCTTGGGCGCGGCGTTGTTCGTCTGTCACCAACTCCTGGAAGGCGGCCGCAAACCCGGCGTCACGGACCTGCAGTTCGGCAGCCTGCTCGGCCCGGCGTTCAAGGACGACGAGGTGCGCGAGTACGTGCAACAAGCCGGACTGCCCTTTCATCACTACCCGGACGAAACGGCCCTGCTGGACGCCGTCGCCAGGATTCTCGCCGAAGGCAAGATCGTCGGCTGGTTCCACGGTCGCATGGAGTTCGGCCCGCGGGCGTTGGGGGCACGCAGCATTATCGGGGATTCCCGCAATGCGACGATGCAGGCCAACATGAACTTGAAGATCAAGTTCCGGGAGAGCTTCCGGCCGTTCGCCCCGATCGTGCTCCAGGAACGCGCCGCGGAGATCTTCGAGATGAAGCCGGGCGAGGAAAGCCCGTACATGCTGATCGTTGCGCCCGTGCGCGAGAAATATCGCAAGGCACTTTCCGCCGCCGACGTGCACCGGATGCAAGCCGACCCCGACCTGCGCAACCGCGTCAACATGGTGCGGTCGGAGTTTCCGGCGATCACCCATGTCGATTACAGCGCCCGCATCCAGACCGTCGACAGCACGCGCCATCCCAGGCTTCACCGCCTGATGCGGACTTTTGAAGGGATGACGGGCAGTCCGGTGCTGGTGAACACCAGCTTCAACATCCGGGGCGAGCCCATCGTCTGCACCCCCGCGGATGCGACGCGCTGCTTCCTGGCGACGGAAATGGACGCGCTGGTGCTGGAAAACCACCTCCTTCTGAAGTCGGAGATGCCGCAGACGGCGACTGAGCCGGAGAAGAAGAAGTACCTGGCATCCTTCGATCTCGATTAGACCTGCCACCCATGAAACCTCCCCATCCAACCCTTCGACGCCCGCGGTGCGCGTTCCCCCTCTCCCCCCGGGAGAGGGCCGGGGTGAGGGCCGCTCGTGGCACACCTCGCTCGACGGTTCATGGTCATCCCACGCGCCCGGGGCTCGGATATCTCAATCACCCATGACCTGGTCCGACGTCATTCGCCCTCCCCAGCCCAAGGTGGTCCGCCAATTCGGTGTGGTCTGCCTGGCGGTGTTCGGGGCGCTCGGTTTGTTCCTGGCCTTCAAGAAGGGGCGGACCGACCTGGGTTACGGCCTGTTGGGCTTCGGCGTCTTTTGCGCCATCTTCGGCGCGGTGGCCCCCGGTGTGTTTCGCTGGTTTTACACCGGTTCGATGCTCCTGGCGTTCCCCATCGGGTTCGTGGTGTCGCAGGTGATGCTGGTGTTCCTGTTCTTCGTCGTCTTCCTGGCAGTGGGCGCGTTCTTGCGGCTGAAGGGTTGGGACGCCATGTTGCGGAGGCGCAAACCGGCCGGAACGAGTTATTGGCAGGACAAACCCACACCGACCGATCCCAAGCGGTATTTGCGACAGTACTGAGACACACGACGGAGCAGACCGGGCCTCCAGGCCCCAACCGAATCGATCACGCGATGAGCGACCAGAAGAAATCCGAGTTTGAGAAGGCAGCCGCGGAAGGTGGGCGCGAAGGGTTTCTGGCGGAGACGTGGGCTTTCATGAAGGAGAACAAGAAGTGGTGGCTCCTGCCAATCGTGGCCGTGTTGCTGCTCTTCGGAGCCCTGGTGCTCCTCTCCGGCAGCGCCGTCGCCCCGTTCATCTACACGCTGTTCTAGGGCACCAGAGCAACGCCACCGCGCGCACCAGTCGACCTGAGGAATGGGCGGACGCTGGAAGGTTGAGCACCTGCCGTTTGCCGATTCAGATAACTTCGGACACCCGCTTTCAGCCTGAAGCTTGTCTCCGCCCACCGATCTGGAACGAAGGTCCGTTCACAAGGGCGCCATTGGCGACCACCTGCTCGTACTGACCCAGCTGGAAGTCGGCATACCAACGACCCTGGAAGCAGGTGGCCGGCGAACCGATGAACGGGACGACGATTCTCCTGCCGTTCAAAGGGCTGGTTCCGTCGACCCGGGCCCAGGCCAGGGCTGAGAAATCGTAACTGTTCAGGTCCCGAGTGGGGTGGAAGGTGATTTCCGCGGAGCAAAAGGGCTCACGCGGCTGCGGCCGCGAGTTGGTTGAGCGTTGCCGGAAGGACGGGGAGAAATGATTTCAACTCGCGACTGGACTCTTATTGCCGCTTCGTGCAGCTTCAGTGCTCGTGGAGCACGAGACGATGGTG
>Ga0105048_10000248_pt1 | contig 79329 bp, 70 predicted proteins | sample MAT05_FD_78382 | JGI IMG/M metagenome (GOLD analysis project Ga0105048, IMG submission 78382) | Freshwater microbial communities from Lake Fryxell liftoff mats and glacier meltwater in Antarctica - MAT-05 | ecosystem: Environmental > Aquatic > Freshwater > Ice > Liftoff microbial mat | place...
CCAACATCTTTCATCTTTTTAACCAAACAGTTTCAAACCACCAAGGCACAAAGCCCACTAAGAAACACAAAGGTTGTTTTCTATCATCCGTCATCTTTCATCTTTCTCCCCGGTCAACCATTAACCAACAACCGTTTCAAACCACCAAGGCACAAAGCCCACTGAGAAACAAAAAGGTTGTTTTCTACATCCGTTATCCAACATCTTTCATCTTTCTTCCCGGTCAACCATCAACCAACAACCGTTTCAAACCACCAAGGCACAAAGCCCACTAAGAAACACAAAGGTTGTTTTCTACATCCGTCATCCAACATCTTTCATCTTTCTTCCCGGTCAACGAACAACCATCAACGAACAACCATCAACAACCAACCGCTTTGACACCAAAAAATAAAGCCTTCCCGTGTAGGAAGGCCTAAGTTATCTGTACATACAAACGCGGGCAACTTCCCCCTTAGGGCAATTGTTTTGAAATGCGTTTAATAGTTTTAATATTTTTCATGTATGGCGAAAATAGGGAAATTTTAATTTGATAACGATATTTTAAACTGGCACAATGCGGTTAAATTGTATTTTCCCATTCTGTAACCACTACCTGCACTATTATTAATACCACTTCATGAGAAAATATGTCCTGGTTGTTTTTTATATCATTGCCGGAACGCTAACCAACCAAAAAGCAACCGCACAGTTTGTTGATAATTTTGGCGATGGCAATTTTACAGTAAACCCTGCATGGGTGGGCAATACCGCCGACTGGCAAATTAATGCTGCTAACCAGTTGCAAAGCAATAATACAGTAGCAAATGCAGGGTTTTACCTAAGCACGGCCAGCACCCTGGCTACACAAGCCGAGTGGGAGTTTTATGTTAACCTAACGTTTAATACTTCGTCGGCCAATTTTGTAGATGTATTCCTGACCGCCTCGCAAAGCAACCTTACTGCAGCCAACGTAACCGGCTATTTTGTGCGTATAGGCACTACCGACGATGAGATAAGCCTTTACCGGAAAGATGCTTCAGGGTCACCATTAAAAATTATTGACGGTGTTAATGGCATAACCAATACTAGCAACAACACGCTTAAAATTAAAGTAATAAGAACTGTCACTAACGAGTTTAGCCTTTACCGCGACGTCACGGCCACGGGAAACAGCTATTTTTTAGAAGGTAGAATAGTTGATGGCACTTTTACTTCATCAGCCTTTTTCGGCATTTTTGTCAGGCAGAGTACTGCTACCTTTTTTCAACGTCACTTTTTTGACGATGTAGTGGCCAGGGTGTATAGCCCCGATGTAACACCACCAATTGTGCAATCGGTAAACGCTACCACGGCAAATACAGTTGATGTATTATTTAATGAAGCTGTGGAAACTACTTCGGCACAAATAACGGCTAACTATGTAGCCAACAACGGGTTGGGCAGCCCGGTAAGTGCGGTGAAAGACGCGGTAAACGCACAACTGGTGACGCTTAGGTTTGCGGGCAATTTTGCCAATGGCGTTATCAGCGCACTTACCGTTAATGGTGTAAAAGATTTGGCAGGTAATACCCAAAGCAACGGAACTGGCACCTTTAGTTTTTTTGTGCCTCAGCGGTATAGTGTGGTAGTAAACGAGATTATGGCGGGGCCAACGCCAGTGGTAGCACTGCCCAATGCTGAATATGTTGAGTTACGCAATACTGCCAACCTACCCATAAACTTGCAAGGTTGGCGACTGACCAGCCTTAGTACCAACAGCGGGCCAATGCCATCGTTTGTGTTACTGCCCGATAGCGTGGTAATAATTTGCAGCAGCCCGGCAGTGGCCTTGCTGCAACCATACGGACGGGTACTTTCGGTCACATCATTTCCATCACTACCTAATACCGGAACTACCCTAACCCTTTACTCAAAAGAAAATACTGCCATACACTCGGTTAGTTACAACGATACGTGGTACCAAAACCCCGTTAAGGCCAACGGTGGGTGGAGCCTTGAAATGATAGATACCAAAAACCCCTGCGCCGGTATAAGCAACTGGCGGGCCAGTAACAATGTGCGGGGTGGCTCGCCGGGGGCCATTAATTCGGTAAATGGTAATAATAAAGATGTTATGGCGCCGTCGCTTTTAAAAGCAGCAGCCGTTAGCCCAACCACTTTACTGCTAACTTTTAGCGAGCCGCTTGACAGTAGCAAGGCTGCCCTTGCCAGCAGTTATTTAATAAGCGATGAAATAGGTACAGCTTTGTCCGCTTTGCCCATTGGCCCGCAATACCAGCAGGTAACCATCGGGCTGGGTACGCCTCTTGCGCTGGCAAAGGTGTATACGGTAACGGCTACCGGCATTACCGATTGTAGTGGCAACGCAATTGCCCAGGCTAATACGGCTAAGGTTGGGGTGGCCAGCCCTGTTGATACCAGCGACATTGTTATTAACGAAATATTATTTAACCCTGCGCCGGCCGCTACTGACTATGTTGAAATATACAACCGCAGTCAAAAAATTATTGATCTGAAGGATGTTTATTTTACCAATCGCTCGTCAACCAGCGGGGCGCTGGGTACGCTAAAGCAATTGTCGACCGATAACCTTTTGTGTTTTCCCGGCGATTATTATGTGCTGAGCGCCAGCGATGTATTGGTAAAACAAAACTATACGGTTAAAAGCCCCAACAATTTTATCAATATTTCTTCCACACCATCGTTTCCCGACGATAAAGGGGTAGTGGTGCTATTAAACATTAATGGAACCATTATAGACGAATTGAAATACGATGCAAAATGGCACTTTGCGTTAATTGATGACGAAGAAGGTATTGCGCTGGAGCGGATTGATTACAATAAGCCTACCCAAAATGCTAACAACTGGCATTCTGCCGCCAGCACCGCGGGGTTTGGAACACCATCGTACCAAAACAGCCAGTTTAGGTTAGACATGCAGGTGCAGGGCGAAGTGACCGTTCTGCCCAAAGTGTTTTCGCCCGACAACGATGGCACCGACGATTTTGCTACCATTACCTACCAGGTAACCGAACCGAACTATGTAGCCAACATTACTATTTTTGACGCCTCGGGACGGGTGGTAAAAACATTGGTTAAAAATGCCACACTGGCCTTCATAGGCACCTTTCGCTGGGATGGGTTGAACGATAAAATGGGCAAGCTACCTATTGGCACGTATGTGGTGTATACCGAAATTTTTAACCTGAATGGAAAGAAGAAAAGTTTTAAAAATGCGGTGGTGTTGACAAGACGGCTTTGATTAGTAAGTTGTTAGTCGGGAGCCTTTTGTCGGGAGAAAGAAAAAAGTTGTTGGTTAGTGGTTGATTGGAAAAGATGAAAGATGATAGGTGATCGAAAACAACCTTTGTGTTTTTTGGTGGGCTTTGTGCCTTGGTGGTTTAAAACGGTTGTTGGTTGATGGTTGACCGATTAGAAAGATGAAAGTTGAGAGTTGGGAAGAAAAAAAGCTTCATAATTTAAATTTAATAACAGATTCATAAAATACTTTTTTAATAGGACATTATGATAGCAACGCATAAAACAGGAACAGTTTGCCTGAACCAGTATTTTACTATTTTAAATATTGATAGGAATAAACTAACAATTCCTTTTATATAAATCATCTGGTCCCCTTAAATCTGCAACTAAACTAAACAGGAGGACCTATAAAATTTTTCCATAAATTTTAAGGTTAGCTGACCGTTTTGCCCTGATAAAATTGCAGAAGCGCAAAGGTTTATAAAGGGCAATACCGCCAGCGGAAACATTTGGGATGCAAATAAATATAAAGCGGCGTTTAACCACCCCTGATTTAAAAGAAGGGAAAAGTTGCATGTTTGTAGTGAAATTTTGAAAATACAATTACTACCCGCAACCGGGTGCTTATATTTTGAAACCGGGCTTTATAGCAGTTTTTATTAGTGGTTGCAGCCTGCCTCTATGACCAAAGAGATCGTACTATTTTACTGTCGGTAATTTTATTAAGCCTTTTTATTATGATTTTATATTCAGCATTGAGTGTACCAAATAGCGGCAATCATTAAATTTTCAAATTTTTGACGTGCTTTTGAAAAACATACATAGAGTGTTAATTGGAAGCTAGCCAAAGTACCGCCACCCGTTTCCTTAAAGCATTAATTATTATTAACCTTTTAAAAAAAGATAAAATTGGTAGCTACAATTATTACCTGCACAAAGCACTTTTTAAGTTGTTGTGGTAACAAACCTTATTGTTGTTACCTGGCGCAATTCAAGTTTACAACATGTTAACCTTCGTATAGTCGTTTCAATTTTTTTTACAGATGTAGCTATGGTAGCAGTGATAAAAAATTCACAGCTGCTTTTTACAACTACAACAGCCAATTTTTTATAGCGCCTGCTTTTATTTTTCCTTCTTCTTACCAAATCCTTATCCGTTCATTATATAAATTATATATTTTTATTGCTCTATTGCACGTTTAAGGCGTAAAATAAAGGCATAAAATTTATTAACAGACCATTCATTCCAAACAGATACTATCAATGCGTATTGACATTAGTTTGCTTAATAACCGTTCTGGTTTTATGCCTGCTTAGCTACGGGCTTACATAGTTTATGACAAACGGCTGGTAAGGGATAAAGCCATTTATGTGGACGGTACCCCGTTCATACTTTGTAAAATTTAGGAAGACACCAGTTTTTTCAAAAGAAATAAAAAAAGATTGATTTCTATACCTATAAAAATAAAACTCATTTCTAAACGTTTTTAAGCCAAATTGCGGCCCGCAACTGGTACGCTGTAACAAACAGCTATCGTTTGTGGCTAAACCTTTGATTTAAAAAACACCCCTAATGTTTAAAAAATTCTACCCTGTAGTTGCTGCAGTTGCATTTCTATACTCCATTGCGGCCAAATCGCAAACCTACCAATACTACTACGGAAACATTCATGCTCATTCCTCCTATTCCGACGGCAATAAAGACGCTGCCAGCACCTTGTACTTAACACCCGGAGATGATTATAATTTTGCAAAGCAGAGCTATAACTTCAACTTTCTTGGTATATCTGAACACAACCACAGGCAGGCAGGCCTGCAATTAGCGGATTATGCAAAAGGAGTTGCTTATGCTGATACTGCTAATAAAAATGGCCAGTTTGTTTGCATGTACGGAATGGAATATGGCGTTATAAACAACGGCGGTCATGTAATTGTATATGGCATTGATAGCCTGATAGGTTGGGAAACCGGTAATTATAAAATATTTAATTCACAATATAATTACGCCACCCTTTGGCGAACGCTTGCAGCACATCCTACCTCGTTTGCAACCCTTGCGCACCCTGGTAATAGTGATTATGCCAACATGACCACTTCCATTTATAGCGATACTGCCGATATTGCCATTGTAGGTTCTGCTATAAGAAGTGGAGGTGCATTTTCCACCACTACAAACTATAGCGATGGCGCACCAGGCACCTCCTATCTTTCGTACTGGCGAAAATTATTGGCGGCCGGTTATAAATTAGGCCCCACTATTGACCACGATAATCATTATACAACATTTGGCAGAACATCAAAATCCAGAACGGTTGTTTTATCCCAACAGCTAAATCGCGATAGTATTATGGCGGCTTATCGTGCCATGCGTTTTTATGCTTCCGACGATTGGAATACGCAAGTAAGTTTTACAATTGATGCTTCGCCAATGGGTAGGGTTCTCACTACTTATACCGATCCGGGCATCAACGTATCCATAACCGATCCCGATGGTGGCGATGCAATCAGTTCAATAAACGTGTATTATGGTGTGCCCGGTTCAAATACGTTAAGCACGATACTCATAACCAAAAACAATAGTAATACGCTTTCCTTTGTTCACCAAATAGCTGCGGGTGCCCGGTATTATTATTACCTGGAAATAACGCAGGCCGATGGCAACAAAATTTGGACCTCGCCAATATGGGTTACAAAATCGTTGGCACCGTTACCTATTGAGTTTATTACACTCAAGGGTATGCAAAAAAGAGAAACCATTGTATTATCCGCTTCTTTAACCAATAAAAATTTAGTAAGGGTTGAACTTGAAAAGTCTTTTACGGGTAACGATTTTACAAGCATTGAACTGGTAATACAGGCCGATGTATTGGCCGCAGGCTCGCTTATTTTTACTGATCAGCAACCTGTAGGCGGTTATCAATACTATCGCCTCAAGTGCTTTGACAAAAGCGGTTCCATATCGTACAGCCCGGTTGCAACAGTGTTATTTACAGACAACCGGATTGTATTTGAAAAAGCATATCCAAATCCGGTTAACAACAACATTAACCTTGTTATTAAGTCAGTTAAGCAGGGAAAATTATTGGTGAATATTTATAATGCAGAAGGACGATTAACCATGCGATTTGATAAGAATGTTTTTGCAGGAAGCAACGTATTTACAAAAAGCCTGCAAAATTTACCCGCCGGCACTTACTTTATTGTAGCGCAAATGGATAATGTAAAAAAGCAGTTAACTATTGTAAAAAAGTAATCAGTTTTTTAAAAAATCATAAAAAAGGTTCGGGTGTAAAACGGCCGAACCTTTTTTATTGGTTGTAAAATTGTTACACCAGGTCAATGTCAAAATTTACCAACTGCACAAACTCCTGCAGGCGACTATCAATGTCGTGTTTGGTTAATTCAACCAAACGTTGTGTTCCAAACTTTTCCACACAATAGCTTGCCATTACCGAACCCATAATAATAGCAGTCTTCATGTTTTCGAACGATATGTCCCTGGTTTTAGCAAGGTGTCCAATAAAACCTCCGGCAAACGTATCGCCGGCACCGGTTGGGTCAAACACTTCCTCCAACGGTAGTGCAGGGGCAAAAAACACATGCTGCCCGTGAAACAGTAAAGCCCCATGTTCACCTTTTTTAATGATGAGGTATTTAGGGCCCATTTCCATTATTTTTTTGGCAGCCTTTACCAGGCTATACTCATGGCTCAGCTCCCGTGCTTCGCTATCATTCACCATCAACACATCAACCTCTGCAATCACCTTTTTCAAATCGTCCAGCGCTATTTCCATCCAAAAGTTCATAGTGTCCATCACTACCAACTTTGGTCTTTTTGTTAATTGATTAATAACGCTCAACTGTACGGCGGGGGCCAAATTACCCAGCATCAAAAATTCGCAATCCTGGTAGCTTTCGGGTACCACGGGTTCAAAATTTTCCAGCACATTTAGTTGGGTTTCCAGCGTGTCGCGGGTATTCATATCCATGTGGTAGCGGCCGCTCCAAAAAAAGGTTTTTTCATCTTTTTTAATTTGAACCCCTTCCATTTGTACCCCACGGGCGCTAAGGGCATCCAGTTCCTGTTGCGGAAAGTCGCCACCAACCACTGAAATTTGCTTAATAGGCTGCGAAAAATTAGAGGCGCTCCAGGCTATGTAAGTTCCGGCGCCACCTATTATTTTATCCGATTTGCCAAAAGGCGTTTCAATGGCATCAAAGGCCATAGAACCAACAACAATTAACGACATACAATTTTATTATTTAAGTGTGTAAATGCGGATTTGCCAATGGTAGTTGACAACCTGAAATCAGGATTTAGCCGTTTGGCAGCGAAACTAAAGGATTTTTGCAAAAGGGTGGTCAATCAATTAGGCGCCAAACTGCAACTTAGGCCGATAGTAAAAAGGTGAGAGAAGCGTATTGACAAACTGACCTGAAAGAAGCTGCCCTAAAGGGTAGGGACCTACGCTTAGAAAGATGCGGTATATTAATGTATCGAAAAGTGACACAACCGGTTTTGAATAAAGAACTAATACCCGTGCCCAAAAAAATACATTAAGGTTACACGTTTGTGTACTTACGGGTTTGCAGTTTGCATGTATATAAATAAAGGTTGCACCCCCGTCCGCATGCCTGTCCAAATGGCCTCAGCCGGGCCGGGCCTACAGTTGGGCGGGATTATTTTAAAGTGCTTTTTGCAGGTTTTTCTTTCCGCATGTTTTAATTTCTTTTTGGCTATTGGGTAAGGTGTTGTTAGGTTAACAACAGATGGTGCGGGCTAACGTGTGTTAGTTTTTATATATTTGTCAGCTTAAGGAAACACTAAATGGCAAAAATTAAAACCAGCGAGCCAGGCTCTAAAAAAGAAATCATTCAAAAAGTGGCGGCAGCCTTGTTTCGCGAAAAAGGATTTAGGGCTACCAGCATGCGCGAACTGGCCGCCAGCGTTGGTATTGAAGCCGCCAGCCTTTATAACCATATTGACGGCAAAAACGATTTATTGATCAGCATTTGCTTTAAAGTAGCCAATAATTTTACCCGAAAAATAAGCGAAGTGGAAGCCAGCGACAGTAACATGCTTGAAAAGGTTGAGTTGCTGCTACGGTTTCACGTACACGAAATGGTAAACGATTATGAGTATGTGTATGTTAGCGACCGGGAATGGCGCAATATGGAAGAACCCGAACTTACCAGGTACCGCGAAATGCGCCGGTTGTACCGCAGGCGATTTACCAATATTGTTGAAAAAGGCATTTTAAGAGGCGAAATTAAAAAGCTGGATGCCAACACTGCCGTAATGATTATTTTAAACTCCATAAGTGCGGTTGACCAATGGCACCGCATAGTACATAAAGTAAGCGCAAAGGATTTGGAAGATAATATGGTGTCCATTTTTATTGATGGATTAAGAAAATAACTTTTTACGAACCATTTCCCTTTTATTTTATTTAATAGATTTTACTGCTGAAGCAAAGCGAAAATTAACCGACACTGTGACCCATTTTTACCCGTTAACTATTAAAGAAGTAAAACAAGAAACCAGCGACTGCGTATCCATTGCCTTTACTGTGCCCAACAAACTCACTGATATTTTTGCCTACACGCAGGGCCAATACCTGACACTTAAAGCAACCATAAATGGCGAAGAGCTGCGCCGATCGTACAGTATATGCAGCAGCCCGCTTGACACGGTATTGCGCGTGGCAGTAAAACAAGTAGCTGGCGGCCTTTTTTCGGGCTATGCCAATGCCCACTTAAAAGCCGGCGACCAATTACAGGTTATGCCACCCATGGGGCGTTTTTTTGTGCCTCTTGACCCTGCGCATAAAAAAGGCTATGTGGCCATTGCCGCCGGTAGCGGAATTACCCCCATACTTTCTATTATAAAAACTACCCTGTTAACCGAGCCCCTAAGCAGGTTTTTACTGGTATACAGTAACCGTTGGCGCAAAAGCATCATTTTTAAAGATGAACTGGATGCACTTAAAAACAAGTTTGTTGACCGGCTAAGCATTGTGCACCTGTTGAGCCGCGAAAAAATGGATGCACCGCTAAACATTGGCCGTATGGATGCTGCCAAATGCACGCAGCTATTTGGTAAAATAATTGACCTGCCCACCACCGACGAATTTTTTATTTGTGGCCCAGAGGAAATGACCCTGACGGTAAAAGCACAACTGCAGCAACACGGGGTAGAAAGTGAGAAGATACATATTGAATTGTTTACCGCAGCGGTAAAAGCAGACCGCGCTTTTATATCAAAAACCACTATGGCCGATACCGAAGAAAAAAGCCTCATTACGGTTAAGTTGGATGGTACAGCTTTTAGTTTTGACCTTGGCCGCGATAGCATTAATATTTTAGACGCTGCTATGGAACACGGTGCCGACCTGCCTTACAGCTGCAAAAGCGGGGTTTGTTGTACCTGCCGCGCCAAATTGGTAGAAGGGGAAGTGACAATGGAAGTGAATTACGGCCTGGAGCCCGACGAAATTGAGCAGGGCTTTATTTTAACCTGCCAAAGCCACCCAACAAGCCCACGGGTGGTAATTGATTTTGATGTGAAGTAAGGTAACCGCTACAATTGTTGTACGTTTTAGCTTAACCCAAAACTGCACACCTTATAAACCACTTGTAACGAAAATTTGTACCTGCCAATTATTTTATAGGCACAACAGGCATGGTTACATTTGCTATTTTACAAATAATACATTACCCATTTGCCGGGGTGGTTTTGGGGCTGGGTTTGATCAATACTGTTGTTTTTGGAGTATTGGCTTTGGTAGAAATTCATACATAGAGGCGGATACACCCCTTCACTAAAATAATGTACACGTTGGGGTTGCTAATATGGGATTTGTTGGTAGCACTGGTATATGTGCTGTTGTGCAAGCCGCCAGTTTAGCCTACAATGATAACTTATAAATAACATAAAATGGGCATGTTTCACAGAGCTTATCGCCTGTTAAAGCCTCCGCCACCACCGCTGGGACGTCCTCTTTCTTCAGCTTCTTTAACAACCAACGGCTTTTTACCCAGCGAAATATCGTTTAGTCCGTCAATGGCCTCCAACGCTTCGTCGCGGTTGGGCATATCAACAAAAGCAAAACCTTTACTTTTACCGGTTTCTTTATCCATGGCCACTTTAGCCGAGGTGATTGTGCCAAATTTTTCAAATATTTCTTCCAATTCAGCATCATCAAGATCGTAGGGTAAACCGGCAACAAAAATTTTCATACAATTAATTTTAGTAAAAATTTTTTATCCACTGGCAAGGCAAAGCGTTGGCTTTAACCAATTGGTATTTGAGCGAATTTATATCATTTAGCGTTATGAAAATCAGCGTTGTGAGGCACCCGTGGCGTTATAGAAGGTAAAAGTAATATAACAATGTGCGGGGTAATTGCTGAGGGGGTGGGGTTGACATGTGCTCATCTACAAAATTCGGTCTTCATTTTATTGTTTTGCATACAGGCTGTAGCGGGCTACAAGCAGAAGTTTTATAAGGAGAGTTGAGCAGGATATAAGTGTTGTTTGGGATGTGCGGGTTAACCGTTTGTTTTTGAGTTGGTGTTTTTGTGTGGAAGGGCGGGTGCTTTGGTTGGCATGCAAAAACTATGAAGGAGACGCCAGCACGGCGAAAAACTATCTTCAATTACTTTTGGCTTTGGTTGGTATTCTTTACCATCGTTTGTACATATAATTTTAACACCAAACTATTTTGCTTAACCCTGATTTTACCACACACAGGCCTGCTACCATGTTATATTTAAATGTCCTGTCAAAACGCTTACACCAGCAGAGGGTTAGTTCGGGTTGCCATTTGCCACTATATAAAAACTTTAGTTGGTTTAGATGTTTACTATCTCAATGCCAGGGTTTGCTGGCTGGCGCATAAACTTTTAAGGAGACCCCAGCAGGGCGTAACCAACAGAGGGTTGGTTCGGGTTGCTATTTGCCACTATATAAAAACTTCAGTTGGTTTAGATGTTTACTATCTAAATGCCGGGGTTTGCTGGCTGGCGCATAAATGGTTGAAGGAGCCGTCAGCAGGGCGGAAACCGACGGACCAGAACATTTCGCCGGCTGGTTTTCCACAGAGGCGGATTAAGTTCCTTTCGCATACCTGATCCCGCCTTTTGCGGGAAATATTTGGCTAAAAGTTTAGCACCATATCTGTTGTATACAACTCGTCCGCCCGATTTAATTATTCCCGACAGACCAGGTCAACCGTGCGGGCAGGCGGGGGTAATCTCGTTAATCGGGCACTTTTAGTGCCTTTCCAGCCTTTCAAGCGGGGGTGCATATAAAGTGTGTACGTCGCGGTGGATGCGGTATGTATTAGGTAGTAGCCATCTTTTATTCAGCATTGAAAAAACAACCCGCTTTTTAGATTCATAAAATACCCGGCATTACGAAAACTTAACGACGGATATTAGCAAATTGTAAAAGGATATGGTAACTTAATTAATGAATACGTGAGCTATAAAATAAAGTCCATTCCAAAATTTAATAGAGAATTAAAGAGGCGGGCTAATAAATATGCTTCACTAAAGCACGAATACCTATAATTAATACAAAGCCTTAAGCAACAGCCCGATCAGGGAACAGCTCTTGGCAACAATTGTTTTAAGATACGCCTTGCTGTTGCGGGTAAAAGCAAAGGCAAATCTGGCGGGGCAAGGGTTATCACTTATGTACACGTTTTCCAAACCACCGTTTACCTGCTCACTATTTTTGATAAATCTGAACTCGAAAATATTCCCGACAAGGAACTAGAAGAACTCCTGAAGTGGATACCGGAATAAATGAAGTCTTCTTCTAATTAGTGACACACGCACAGCAGGGTAAAATTGAAGGTTTGTTTGCCAAAAAGAAGCTGAAGAATAATCTTACTTCGCTTATTACACAATGACAAAAGCCATCGGCTCATTTACAAACCAATGGCTCTTTCTATCTTATCCTTTTAGAGTGTAAACCAAATACCGCCTCCAATATCAGGTATCCTATTTAAAAATTTTAAACGTTTTTCAACTTTATCCAAAATCCCATCACTCGTAAAACTAATTGGCTTTTGGGTTTCTTCATCTAACAACAGTACGTTATAATTTTCAACGAGTTCTTTTATACCCGTTTTTGTTGCCTTAGTAAGTTCTTTAAAACTCATTTGAGGGTTTTTTTCATATATTTTATTTACAATTACCCAAAGCTCTGTATAACCATCCTTAATAAAAGCCATTGAATGACTAAGAATATGTTTCAAATCATTAATCACCATTATAAGGTGAATTTTATTTTGCCTTGAAATAAGCTTGGAATATTTACGTCTATAGCCGATGCTGTACCTGGGCTACATGTCATCATTGTTCTAAAACTAACAGTAACGCCATCAGGCAATTCCATCATAATACCTTTATAATTCTACCCTAAAAGAGGCTTTGCTCCACTTGTTACTAATCTACTTTAATAGCTTTGAGCAGCTGCTAAACCTGCTTAAAATACTCGTATCGTAGCATCTGAGCCTTCCTCGTAACCAATAAATAGCAGGCGGTCATTATAATCCACTGTTGCTGGATTATTGTCGGTTTTACTATCGTAAATAAAACCTCCTAAATAGGTAGTTGTAGTGGTAGTTGTGATGTTATTATTAGCTGCAGATGCATTTTCCACCGTTACCTTTTTTGTCCTGTAAGGGTGCTCTCGTATGGCCTTTATTTGTCAACCACGACACCCCGGCAACTTACCAACAAAAGATAGTATAAAAGCCGCTGGCTCTTTTACTGATTAATGGCTTCTTTGTATTTTCAGCAGCAGTTGTACAAATACCAGTAAGGAAGTCCGGGGCGTCATTTCCCTCCTTACTCACCGACATACAAAGAGCAACCGCCAAAGCATTTTTCAGATAAAAGAGCAAAGACAGGTACAGGTTGTCAATGTTTTATTATTTTAGTTAGCAAAATATACATTATGGACATATTACCCTTGCTGGTTAAGGAGTTTGAACAGGAAATGGCGATTACCCGAAATATTCTGAAACAGGTGCCCCAGGGCCAGTTTGGGTGGAAGCCGCATGAAAAGAGTATGTCGCTGTTGCAATTGTGCACGCATTTAGCCGAAATACCTGGCTGGATTGCCATGACGCTTAATACCAGTGAAATGGATTTTGCGCAAAATGCCTACAAGCCAACGCCTGTTAGCAACGCTGAGGAACTATTGAGTGTGTTTGATAAATCGAGGGAAAATAGTAAGGCCGCATTGGCAACCTGCAGCGCTGCTGACCTTGAGCCGTTATGGACACTACGAAGTGGCGACATGGTTTTTATGAAACTAACAAAGTATGAGATGGTGCGGCATGCACTTGGGCAAATGATACACCACCGCGCCCAGTTGGGCATCTATTTCAGGTTATTGGGTTTACCAGTGCCCCGTACGTATGGGCCAAGTGCCGACGAAACAGGTTTTTAACCGAACAAGTAGGGTGGGGACCTGCGCAAAAGTTGCTGCAGATCCCCGATCCCAACTTCAACCTATATTAAAAGGCAAACCTTGATAGCGGCATGGACATGGTATTAATAAACAAGCTGTTTTGTGGAACGCTTTTGGTTGCGCGTTTTGTTTTTACAGGGGCAACGGTCTTTTCGGCGGTCTCCTTGTACCTGTACGTGGTTTGGCGAAATTTATAAGTGGTATCGCCTGTTTTTTCTAACTCCCTTTTCTTTTCATCCAGCTCGCGCTGCTGGCGCTCTATTTCCTGCTTTAGATCCTCTTTATTTCTTTTTAACTCTTCCAAAATATCCCTGTCACTGTTGTCTTCATCAACATCTAATTGTTTAAGTACCCTTTCAAGGCCGGTGGTGGTCATTACATACTCTACGTTTCTGCGCCACTCAAAGGCTTCGTTGTCAAGGCTATTTTCCCAATCCCAGTAGTTATTACCGCGGCCCATATCGATGTGCACATTGTCAAACAGGCCGATGTTATCGCCCACTTTTATGCGTTTGCCAACAGGTACGGCAATGGTTACTATTACCTGCTGGTTTCTGAACTTGTCCTGGCTGGTAATGGCAATGCCCTTATCTAAATACAAAGTACTATCGCGCTGTAAAACGGCGTATTTAATTAAGCTGGCACGTTGGTTGGCATCGGCGCGGCTGTTGCCGTTGCTCATGCGCACCATATTTACCTGGAAGCTGTCGGTAGTAGATTTGGTAATGCGTATCCGTACGTTTTTCACATACACGCTATCATCATCAAAAGTGCTGAACGGCTCAAAATTGAACCAATCGTTGTAGTAGTATCTATTGAAATTATTCGATTTTACTTCTAACTTATTAATACCGGGGTTTGATAAATTGGCCACTTGTTCGGTGGGCGTGTTGCGGTACCTAAAACTACTGCCCAATGCAACCAACAGGTTTACAAAACAAATAATGCCTACTATCCAAAAGGCAAAAAAAGTAAGGCTTATAATACTGCTGCTGCTTTTTTTACCGGCAATACGGCGAATGATCCAGGTAACGATGGCTATCACCGGCACCCAAATAAAGAAGATTAATGTGCCCCAGGCAAGTATTTTTTGCAACCCGTCGTCAAGTACAAACGAATAGGCTGGCAACAGGCCGGTTAGTATTACGCCACCGGTAAATAAGGCTACTACTATCGCAAAAATTATAGAGCCTACTATAAAATACACGAATATTTTTAACAGAACGCCCAACACGTTTACCAGTCCGTTGCCTGTTCTTTTAGCAGCCCCTGCTGACTCGCCGCCTGCCCTTTTACCAGCATCACTAATGTTTTGACCAACCACCTGCGCTCTTTCTTTTAATTCATTGCCAAAAGTTTGGGCTCTATCCTTAAATCCCTCGAGGTCGCCTTGTATGGTTGATTTTATGTTATTGAGGTCTACTTTCTCACCTTTCATTTCCAGCTTATCGGCGGTGCTTTTTGCCTCAGGTATCACCAGCCAAAATATAATGTAAATAACTATAGACCCAGGGCTGAAGGAGAAACTAAGGAGGTGCGGAAAGTCCCCAACACCCCAGTTGCCCCATCTAAATACCAGCGAAAAAAAAGGTATCAGGAACAACAACCTCGGTACCCAAATTTGTACCGAAAAATACTGGGCTAATCCACTACACACACCCCCCAAAATTTTTGAATCGGCATCGCGAAACAAGCGTTTACGCTGCGAACCAATAACAACAGAGGATGTACTGGGAACCGCAACCCACAAAATGAGGTATGCCAAAAATGTGACGCCAAAAAACAGTACAAATAAAACCCTGATAATTACTGGATCTATGCCGGTATAGGCGCCAATACCACTACAAACGCCCCCAAGAAATTTGTTGTTTTCGTCGCGATAAAGTGTTTTTGCGCCGCCGGTATTTCTTTCGTAAATGCGATCCCGGCTTCCACCGCCCGCCTCACCTTCCAGTTGCGCTTTTACAATATTTTCGTCTGCATCAAAGTCTTCGGGGCGGCCCATGCTGGCTATTACCGTGTTTACTTCGTCGTCGGTTATGCAGGTTTTACCTTTTTTAAGGCTTTCGTCAAAAAGCTCGGCTATCCTGCCTTCTATATCGTTTATTATTTCGTCTCTTCCTTCTTCGTTGGCAAAAAACCTCCGCAAACTGTCTACATACTGCTTCAGCATGTCGTAGGCCGACTCCTCTATCGGTAATATTCTGCCCTGAAAGTTTATATTAATTACCTTTTTCATTTTTGTAAGCTTTATTGGTTAACGTTGGTTAAAGTATCTGCCGCTTGTATTGGTGCTGTAAGGGTATTGACCGCATTGGCCAATTCGTTCCATGTAGCTTCCAGCTCCTCGTAAAAGGCAAGCCCCTTACCGGTCATACTAAAATATTTGCGTGGGGGTCCGCTATTGCTCTCTACCCACCGGTACGTTAAAAATTCGGCATTTTTAAGCCTGGTTAACAATGGGTAAAGGGTGCCTTCCAAAATATTAAGGTTGGCCGTTTTCATTTTTTCCACAATATCGCTGGGGTAAACTTCGCCCTGGCGAATGATGGATAAAATGCAAAATTCCAGCACCCCTTTCCTCATCTGGCTTTGCGTGTTATCTATATTCATTGTAGGAGTTTTTAAATAATCGTGTTTTAAATAATGTTGATAATAGCATAAAAAAGCATCGCTGTTCTTTTTACTTCGGTGTCTCTTTTGCTTGCTCTGTACATCATTTTTCCGTTCTACCAAACAAAGATGGAGAATTATTTAATACTATGCAATACAAAGTACCAAATTTATTTTAGTAGTGGGCAACAGCCAATAATGAGTTTAGCCCGAAACCCAATACCGGGCTGCATTACACGTTATTGCTTCAAAAAACTAAGCGCTTAAAAAATAAATGAATGGAAGTTTGGGCTGATGAGTGGAAGAAATATTACAGGTAAAAGCGCTGGTAAATCGGTGCTTTAATGTCAGAATCTGTTTGAACTGACTTTTTATATTACCAACGTTGGTTTTTCATTTCTCCGGCCGTTGAAATTTTTGCAGGTCCAACTGTCCGCCTGATTGGTTTGAGCCGGGCGGGAGGTTAAAACAATAAATTTTTAACTGATTTTAGAAAGCCCAATACAGACTTTCAATGACTATCGGTTATTTTGAAAACTTTTATTAGCCACACAGTTTTGCTTTAATGAAGCTTCCGTTGCAGCCTGCCTCTATGACCATAGAGGTGGCACTCCTGTAGGTTTTATTTATTATTCAGCAAAGGGCAGAGGACATTAATATTTACAAACATGCGGCCTTTTTAAATACCGGGCGGTCATTAGGCCTACTAAATATGGCGGCCAATTTTTGCACTAAAAGTAGGGGGTTTAATATATTGAAAAGAATTTACCGAAGGTTGGCCGCGCCAGAAAAGGCTTGACGATCAAATTGTCATCAGGGCGTTTGGCCTGATCGACATTTTAAAATATGCAGCTAAAATTTGGGAAGCTGTCTAAAAATTGAATTTGTGTAATATTGGCAATGGTGTTCATCTTTACAGTCGTAGAGATTGTTGCCCGTGCAACTGGCACCAGCCGGGCCAGAGGTTAAATAAATAGCTGTTAGTATAAAAAAGCAGTTAAGTAATTGTTGTAAGCCCAACTTTTTTAAAAGCTATCAAAATAAACAACAGGCGGCTACCGATTTAACAATGGATCAATTAACCCTGACCAATGCGTTTATAGTAAAATGATAGTTCAGTAAATTAATGATTACGTGCTATTTGAGAAGCTCCATGCTACATATAAAATCGTAATAAAAAAGGCTGAATAAAATTACCAATGGCAGGTGTGCGACCTGCATGGTCATAGAGGCAGGCTGCAACGACTACTGAAAAAAGCTACAAAGCCCGGTTTCAAAATATTAGCACCAGATTGCGGATAATCGTTAGTAAATTATATTACATTTATTTGATGTTTAATTGAATACGAAAATTCACCAATGTCATTTTACAATTCAATAATTAGCTGGTACGCACCTCCTCCCTACCTGATCGCTGCATTAACCCTAACCTTTTAAAACCATTTTATTTGCTTTAGGGGTTGCATGGTAGTGCTGGTATTGAGCATACCAACAGCAGGCTTTGGTTTGCATTTTTAGTTACTGTAAAATATTTGTATATAAAACGTCATCCGTTCAGGCATACATTTTACCTCCGGAAGCAACTACTACAATTGCCAAAAAAGAAAAACCAGCAATAAATAAATGCTGCTGGTTTTCTTATCCATCATCCTTATGGCTATCCCTAACCATTAATCAACCTATCCTGGTATCCAATTCCAGTAAGTTTATTTGCTGCTTTTTGTAATGTTTCCTGTTTTTTGGCAAAGCAAAACCTTACCAGTTTATCATCTTTTCCATTTTTATAAAAGGCACTCACGGGTATAGTTACCACACCGTAGTGTTTTATTAGCTGCATAGCAAAATCGGTATCGCTTAGGTTACTTATGTTTTTGTAACTGTAACACTGAAAATAACTTCCATTACTTTGTATCGGCTCAAAGGCAGTTTGTTGCATTAAGGTGGCAAAAAAATCTCTTTTTTGCTGCATAAACGCATTCATTTGCAAATAGGCCTGGCTGTTTTTAAGGTATTCGGCAATGGCTACCTGTGCCGGCGTAAAACAGCTAAAACAATTAAACTGGTGTACTTTTCTAAACTCCTTTGTTGCGCTTGCCGGTGCTACACAGTATCCTAACTTCCACCCCGTGCAGTTGTATGTTTTGCCAAACGAAAAACATACAAAACTCCGTTGCAGTAAATCAGCAAACCTTAGCATGCTTTGGTGTGGCAGGTTGTCAAACACCAAATGCTCGTACACTTCGTCGCTAATAATAAAAATATCTGTGCCTTCAACAACGCTGCGTAACTGCTCAACATCGTGTTGGTTTATAACGCTACCTGTTGGGTTGTGCGGCGAGTTTATAATAATGGCCTTTGTGCGGGCCGTAATCTTACTTTTAACTTCGCCCCACGGAATGCTAAAGCCCGGATATTGCAATTGAACAATTACCGGTACAGCCCCATTCACCTCTATGTTAGGTATATAACTGTCGTACGCCGGTTCAAATACGATTACTTCATCGCCTTTTTGTAAAATACTGGTAAGGGCCGTGTAAATAGCGTACGTACCGCCGGGCGTTACCGTAATATTTTCATCGCCGCTAAACTGCGTTCCATATAAATTAAAGATCTTTTCGGCCAGTTTTTCGCGCAGCAAAGGCAAACCTGCCATGTGCGTGTACTGGTTATGGCCATCGTTCATAGCCTTACAAACCAACTCAACCAGTTGGGGGCTCATGCTATAGTCAGGAAAACCCTGGCCCAGATTAATAGCATTATGTTGTATGGCCAATTGGCTCATTACGGTAAATATAGTGGTGCCAACATCGGGCAACTTACTTTGTATGGCTATGCTCACTGCTTGTTATTTATGCAAACGGGATTGTGGGGTATGGTTTGTTTAAACCTAAATACAAGGCTGATTGTGTGTAAACAATTATACCGTTACCTTTTAATCAATTTTATTTACCCTACTCCTTTTTGCCGTTAAAACTGCTAAAATAAGCGGCCTTTACCACAATGCCTGCTTTTACCATATTATGCAATGCAACAAACAATTACCCTGTATAACCATTTCAACCTCCAAAATTTATAAATCGTAACTACCAGCAGTATTTTTACAAACACCAATTTGTTAAGTTGGTGTTTTCGTCCCTGTCTGCATTGTACAAAACCGACATTAATGTACCCTCGGCTACTATGTTTTATTGGTGCCGGGTGCGTGTTATTTAACGGGGTCCAGTGTGTTTTGAAGTAGTGCTCTATTATGCATAGTAACTGTTATTGTTTTAGCGACGTGGCTCTGTAGGGCTACTGCTATAAAACAAAAAGAATTTACCCGTATAGCGCCGTTTTATAAACCATTGTCAATTATTAATGCTACATAACAACTGTTGCTGTTTGGTTCAAAGGTTATCAACGGTTTTAAGTTGGGATTAAGGGGCTTGAGCAACAACACGTTATTTGCTTTTAAAGGGCTGCCAATGTTTTCGGCAAACGTGCGGTTGGTGGTTTAAACGGCTTTTGGACTTTTCCTGATGAGGCCCACCGGGTTTAACTTTGGTACATGCGTTGCAAAGTAATAATGCAACGCATGTAGCCATTGAAAGGCTTTTCATTTGTAGGAAATTGGATGGTTCTTAAAAGGATATTTGGATATTGGCCGCCATTGGATGGATGGTGGTTATATATTAAACGCGGCTTAAAAAAGTTAATTGTATTAACTTTCCAGGTAACCTTTATAGGGTCATTCATTTACCTTTTTGGGTCAATACCTTCCCGTTTTGGAACAGTTCTCAAAAACTGAACAGTTGTAAACATAAAAAACCCCGGGTTGAACCCAGGGTGTACTTTCAGTATCAATCTATTATCATTCATTTAAATTATTTTCATCTATGTCATACCAAAGAAAATTGGTCGTTTTTATTTATGATCGAATAGATCTCGCTATCGAAAAATTTACCATTATGAAAATGATTCTCCTTAAAATGAGCCTCTTTTTCAAAACCCAGCTTTTCCAATAACATTTTTGAGGCAACATTTCCCGGGTTTACATTGGCTTCCACAGTATGGAAACCAATGGTATTAAATCCATAGTCAACCGTTGCTTTAATTGCTTCGGTAGCCAGTCCTTTTCGCCAAAGGTCGGGGTGTATCATGTACCCTATTTCGCCACGGTAGTGAGGACGCATAATGCGGTGGTACGACATGGTACCAATAACTTTCGGCTGGTGTTTAAAAGCAATTACCCATGCAATCGCGGTATTACGTTCTATTCCCTGAACAATCAATGAGATCATTTTTTGTATTTCCTCTACCGAACCTGGCCGCGGCATATCAATAAACTCCATGGCGATCTTGTTGGTACGCAGCTCAAAAAATGCCGCCGCGTCGTCCATTTCTATTTGGCGCAAAACCAGGCGTTGGGTTTCAATAACTGGGAAGGGATCAAAATTTAGTTCAAGCATAAAGCTTTTTTTTAATTGATGAAAGGAACTGTTTTTATTGTAGATATGCTAGTATCAGGTTTTTTGTACAGTGCCGCATTTTAGGTTAAAGGTCAATAGCCGGTTGTGATCGATTGCTTAACGCGCCGAGGTTTACTTATTATTTAACACTAACAACTTACGCTTAATTTAATACCAGTTCAAGATACACCGGGCAATGGTCACTATGCTTTGCATCAGGATAAATTCGGGCATCTTTTATATTGTTTTCCAAATTGCTGGTAACCGAAATATAATCAATACGCCAACCCTTGTTTTGGAGGCGTACACTTGGGCGCATAACGCTCCACCACGTATATTGATGTGGGTCTTTATTAACCTGGCGAAAGGTATCAATATAACCATGATCAAAAAACTTATCGAACCACTGCCTTTCTTCGGGCAAAAAACCCGATGTTTTTTTGTTGCCCTTTGGGTCGTGAAGGTCTATTTCTTTATGGGCAATATTGTAGTCGCCGCAAATCACCAGTTGTGGGCGCAGTACCTTTAAACCATCCACGTATGCCAAAAACTCATTCAGCCACTGGTATTTATAGGTTTGGCGCAACCCACCCGTAGTGCCCGAAGGAAAGTATACGCTAAATACTGACAGGTCGCCAAAATCGGCTCTGATCACCCTACCTTCAAAGTCGCTTTGTTCAAGCTGGCAACCTTCATAAATAGCATCGGGTTTTGTTTTAGAAAGAATAGCCACGCCACTATACCCCTTTTTTTGGGCACAAAACCAACTGGTGTGGTAGCCCAGGGCTTCAAAAGCGGCCACATCAATATCTGCCAAATGGGCCTTTACCTCCTGCAGACAAATTACATCGGCGGGGTCGGTTTGTAACCAATCTAATAAACCTCTTTTTATAGCCGCCCGTATACCATTAACGTTGTAAGAAATGATGCGCATGAAGTTGATTTAAATTATTGCAATTTAGCAGAACATTATTTACTAACGAAACCAACCATACCGAGGCAATGCCAATAAATAACAGGGTAATAAACAATAGGTTGGATGAATACCTGGAAGGGCCCAAAAGCCGCAGCCGTGAGTTAAGTTTTGCCTTTAGTGTATTTTTTCAAATAATAAGGGCTGTACGGGAGTTGCATTTTATAGGGCCTTGTATAACTGTATTTGGCTCGGCCAGGTTTAAAGAAGATCACCAGTACTACCAGGCTGCCCGCGAATTTGGAAAACGAATAGCCGACATGGGTTTTACAACCTTAACCGGCGGTGGGCCAGGCATAATGGAAGCTGCCAACCGGGGTGCTTTTGAAAGCGGCGGATATTCGGTGGGCTGTAATATTCAGCTTCCGTTTGAGCAAAAACACAACCCGTATATGCACAAGTGGTTTACGTTTAAACACTTTTTTGTGCGGAAAACCATGCTAATAAAATATAGCTATGCCTTTATAATTATGCCGGGGGGATTTGGCACTATGGACGAGTTTTTTGAAACCCTTACACTAATACAAACTAAAACGGTTACCCAGTTTCCGATGGTGCTTTTTGGCGTGGCTTATTATGAACCATTAATGGACTACATGACCTTTTTAGCGAAAGAAGCTACCATTTCGGAAAACGACCTTAAACTGGTATTGCTGACCGACGACATGGATGAAGCAATGGAACATGTGGCCAAATACATTACCGACAATTATACCATTAAAAAGCGGCCAAAACCCTTTTGGGCCTTGTTTGAAAAAAAGTAAGCCAATTATTGCATGTCACATTTTAGCCAATACATACAGCCATTTAGCCAACAACTGAAACAAATACAAATTCCAGCCCTTTCTATAGCGCAGTATCCAAAAGTATACCTACAATTGCTGCTCCAAAACCAACCCTATTATTTACACATTTATGCACAGGTGTTGGAGCGTTTAATGGAAACATCCTTGTTGGTGAAAGAGGAAATACGTTTGGTAGATTTTGGTGCCGGCAACGGGCTGCTGGGTATGTTTGCCAGGTTCTGTGGCATAAAAAACGTTTACATGGCCGATGTTAGTCAACCCTTTATGAACGCTGCCCGGCAGGTTGCCCAACAGTTACAAATAGATATACAGGGTTTTATTGAAGGTGATATTGAAACGGTGAAACATCATTTTTACATGGAGAACAAGCCAAATGCAATAGTCGGCACCGATGTTATTGAACACATCTACAACCTGGATCATTTTTTTGAAACAATAAAAGAGATAGACCCTGCTATAGTGAGTGTTTTTACCACCGCTTCGGTAACGGCTAACTGGTTTAAAAACCGGCAATTGATGCGGCTGCAACACCACGATGAGCATATTGGAAGTAATGCTGCCCATGCTTTGCAGGGTAATGAATTTGCGGGGATGGCTTTTTTTGACATACGAAAGCGGATTATTCATCATCATCACCCAAAACTTTCCTCGGACGCACTTGAAACACTCGCCGCCGCCACCCGGGGAATGAATAAGCAGGACATTTTACTATCAATAGAAAGGTTTATTGAGCATGGCAGTGTCCCCTTTGCCCCCATACATGCTACTAACACCTGCGACCCTATTACCGGTAGCTGGACAGAAAGATTACTGACAGCTGAGGAGTATGACAATATTTATAAGAAAGCAGGTTTCAGCCTTTATTTTACTAATGGTTTTTATAACCAATGGCAGGGTGGCAAAAAATCGATTTTCCTAAAAGCAGCCAACACCCTTATTTCCCTGGCGGGAACCAAGGGGCAAACGATAGCTCCGTTTATTACTTTGACCGGAGCAAAAAAGTAGGTTTTTTACCCTGAAATTTCCTTCCGGCTATAGAAAAACAACATTTTTTCAATCGACTACACAACCAACATTCGCAAACTAATACCTTGTCTGTTTGCATAACCGGCTATTAGTCTTTACCTTAACCACTCGCACCCATTTTCCTTAAACAAATATTTATGTTATGAAGTGGATTTCGTTATTATTTATGTTGCCGGTGTTTTCAATTGCCATTTCGCAACCGCGACTTCCTGAAAATTATTATTGGAAAAAGCTGGATAATGGTTTAGAAATAGTGGTGATAGAAAATGCCAAAGTACCGTTGGTTACCGTTGAAATAGCAGTAAAAAATGGCGCTTATACCGAAGGTCCCGAATACAGCGGGCTCTCTCATTTATTTGAACATATGTTTTTTAAGGCCAATAAAGACTACCCTACACAGGAAAAGTTTTTGAAAAGAACACAGGAATTAGGCGCCATCTGGAATGGAACTACCGGTGAAGAAAGGGTGAACTATTATTTTACCGTTCATAAAGACAGTATGCAGGCGGGCCTCAACTTTATGAACGCCGCTATGCGTTTTCCCATTTACCGAAAAGAAGATATGGAGAAGGAAAGACCTGTGGTGGATGGAGAATTTCAGCGAGCCGAGAGTGACCCCGGTTTTCAATTGTGGTACGAAGGGCAGAAGCGATTGTGGGGAGATCTACTAACCCGAAAAAACCCCATCGGCAATCATGATGTTATCAATACCGCTACCCCCGAAAAAATGATGGTGATAAAAGACAGGTATTATTACCCTGATAATACGCTGCTTATGATTGTGGGAGACGTAAAGCATGAAGACGCTTTTGCCAGGGCCAACCAGGTTTTCGGAAACTGGAAAGCTTCGGGTATAAATATTTTTGAAAAATACCCGATACCAGAATTTAAGCCGCTGGAAAGTACCCAGTATTTTGTAAAAGAATCTTCTATAGCCGCCACGCCAAATATTAATATGTGGTGGCAGGGCCCCGACTATCGCAACGACTCTGCTGGTACCATTGCAGCCGATGTATTTTCTACCATATTAGGGTTAAATTCTTCAAAGTGGAAACAGGCGCTGGTCAATTCGGGCCTGTCTACGTCAACTTATGCAGGTTATCAAACATTAAAGCATGTAGGCCCCATCATTGTTTCTGTACTTCCAAACCCAAATAAGCTAAATGAGTGCTATTCGGAATTAATAAAGCAAATAAATATGTGGGGAAGTGATGACTATTTTACCGATGAGCAATTGGAAGATGCCAAAGCGGTATTGGTTAGAACTGCAAAGAGAGGAAAGGAAAAACCATCGTCGCTTGCCAGCACGGTAAGTTTTTGGTGGTGTAGTACATCGCTCGATTATTTTACCGATTACGACACTAATCTTCAAAAAATAACCCGGGCTAATATCAATCGTTTTATAAAAAAGTACATAACAGAAAAACCTTTTGTGGCGGGTATGATCATTAATGCCGATATGAATAAGGAGTATAAGCCGGCCAACTTTTTTAAACCAACCATCTAATTCAAAATCTTTTTTATGAAATACGCAAAAATCGCAAAGCAGTTATGCCTTTTATTTTTTTCGTTTATTATATCCGTTAGCGCATGGTGTCAAAAAAAAGAAGCTTATGAAATGATGGTTGATGGGGTAAAGGTGATTGTACAGCCAACCAATGATGAAATTGTTGAAATAAGAACAATCATAAAAGGAGGCGTTCAAAACTACACCGTTGAAAAACAAGGAATTGAAAGCCTGGCTATTAAAGCATTAATGGAATGTGGAACAGAAAATGATGATAAAAACAGTTTTAAAAATAAACTGGATAAAGTAAGCGCATCCATTGATGGATACTCTAATATGGATTATGCAAGTTTTAACCTTAACTGTATTAAGGGTGACCTGGCCGGTATTTGGCCTTTGTACGCCGATGCGTTAACTAAACCCCTTTTTAATGAAAAGGAATTTGACCGAATTAAGCAAGACCAGGTGAATTTGATCAGGTCTCAATCGTCCAATCCTGATTTTGCGATATACCAAATGGCTCAACAAACCGCTTTTGCAAATAAAGACTATGCTAAGCAACCCCAGGGAACGGAAAGTACGGTGAATGCGATAACTGCACGGGAAGCTAAAAAGTACTTTACCTCTATAGCAAATAAGAACAAAATATTTATGGTTATAGTGGGAGATATTGAAAAAAGTACGATTGAAAAAATGGCCGGAGATATTATTTCCAAACTGCCCGAGGGAAAACCTTTCCAATTGGCAAAGCAAAATTTTGTAGCTACCAACAATACTTTTACCGCTAAAAAGAAAGATTTTGCCACCAATTATGTGCAAGGGGTTGCAGGAGGGCCGCAGGCAGGTACTAAAGATTTTAATGCTTTTACGTTGGCCATGAATATTATGTATGACCGCCATTTTTTGGAAGTTAGAACCAATAATGGTTTAAGCTACGCCCCCTCCAGTTATTTCAGCGATGGGCTTTCCTCTTATTCAATATTCGGATCGTCCACTACCAATCCCAATAAATACATACAGGTGGTTAATCAATTAATTGCTAAAACCAAGGCCAATGGTTTTACTGATGAAGAAGTAAAAAATCAAAAAACCAGCTATGTTACTGGTTTGTTTTACAACCAGGAAACCAACGCCGCACAGGCAGGCGCATTAGCATCAAACGAAGTACTTCATAATAACTGGCGAAGGGCAATACTGTTAAACGACGAATTAAAACCGATTACTGCCAAAGAGGTGTCGGCAGTATTTAATAAATATATCAGCGGCCTTTCGTGGGTCTACCTCGGCGATCCCACCAAAGTAAATCCGAAGTTGTACACTACTAAACCTGTACAAAAACTACCGCCATCAACTTTTATGAAGAAAAAGGTTGACTAAAGAACGATGTTAAATGTAATTTGATAATTCCTTAAACTTCTTAAATGATTGAAAAAGAACAAGATTTTAAAAAATTTAATGTTAAAACTTTGAGTTTGTAGAAAGTCAATTTGAGGACGCAGTAGATATCTATACATCTGAAATGTTGAAACTGAGAATTATTGGGGACAGAAATAGTAAATTGTTTATGGACATTTCCACTCTGCAAGATCCACAAACACCTTCAGACTGGATTGGTATAGGTGACCTACGTTCTTACATGATGGATAAAGACTATTTGGAAGGTTCTGAATTTGGAGAGATTTCCACTTTTTTTCAGAACAACTTCAGAGATATACTTTTTTTACTTAATTCAAATTACAATACCGTAAGAGAAGCTTTAAAGAAAAGAGGTAACCACCGTGCTAAATTAAAATGGGGAACTATATCTCAAAATAAAGACGATAACGTTGTTGAGAAGCAAAATAATCAACAAAAAAAACCAAAGTGGAAAATATAGGAAAGAACTTATTAAGATAAAACTATGCTTACTAAAAAGTATGCAATAGCGGGGCTCTACGCCATAAAATGGGTTATATAGTTTTACCGTAGAAACCAGCAACCGTTGCGCAAACGTCGGTCTCATTCGTACACCTGCTGCAAGGTGAACGAAATATTTAATTTAGATAACGTAACGATATCTGACGCACTGGTAAATTTTTCGGTTTGCCAGGTGTCATTCTCATCTCTCCAATAACAATTAATAAGGGTCGTATCTGGTTCTACTATCAGGTAATACTGAAGCGAGCGAATTTTTGTGTAAGCGATATATTTATCTACATAATCGTTTACCTGCGAACTGGGTGATACCACTTCAATAATCAAAACCGGCTCACTTTTAATGTACCTGTTATCAATTGTTTTCGGTTCTTTGGTAATAAATACATCAGGATAATAATACTTTTCTTCGCCGAAGGCTTTTACTTTAACATCATTTATATACACAAAAAACCCAAGCCCTTTGAGGACAGTCAAAAAATACGAATAGAAAAAGCCTGCTAATTCATTATTTAAGTCCTTTTCTGCTGACATTTCAAATAATTGACCGTTGAAAAATTCAGCGCGCACTTCTGACGATAGTTCGTGTTGGATGTATTCCTCCACAGTATATATTTTATCTGAAGTTGCCTTCCTCATTGTGTCAAAATCTGTTTAATCAAATTTAATTATTATCTCCCGCAAAACCATCAGATATCATACTCCAACACCGGCCTCAACCAACGCTCTACGTCCTCAATACCCATATGTTTGCGGGTGGCATAGTCTGTTACCTGGTCTTTTTCTATTTTACCAATTCCAAAATATTTGCTGTCAGGGTGGGCAAAATACCAGCCGCAAACCGACGATGCAGGGTACATGGCCAGGTTTTCGGTAAGCGTAATACCTATGGTATTGGTCACATCCAGCAGGTCAAACAACTTGTATTTTTCGGTATGGTCTGGGCAGGCGGGGTAGCCCGGTGCTGGTCTGATACCCATGTATTGCTCTTTAATTAACTGTTCGTAGGTAAGGTTTTCTTCTTTTACATAACCCCACAGCTCCAGCCTTGTTTTTTTATGCAGCAGTTCGGTAAATGCTTCGGCTAACCTATCGGCTAACGCTTGCAACATTATTTTGTTATAATCGTCCAGTTCGGCTTCAAATTTTCTGAGGTGAGGTTCAATTCCATCGATGGTTACAGCAAAAGCTCCCAAATAATCGTCCTTTCCGGTGTCTGATGGTGCAATAAAATCGGCCAGCGACATATTGGGCTGTCCAGGGGCTTTTTTTATTTGCTGACGAAGAGATTGCAGTTCAACCTTTTGCTTTTGGCGATGGTTCCAAACCGTAATGGTGTCTTTACCATCGCTGTTGGCAGGCCAAAAACCGAGTACACCTTTAGCCGTCAACCATTTTTCGTTAATAATGGTTTGCAGCAATTGGTTGGCATCGTTGTACAATTTGGTAGCCTCAATGCCTACTATTTCGTCGGTTAAAATTTCTGGAAATTTGCCATGCAGTTCCCATGCTATAAAAAATGGATGCCAGTCAATATATTTGGCTATTTCGGCCAAATCGTGGTTTATATACGATTTAGTACCAGTAAAGGTGGGCTCCACCGCAGTAAAATTATTCCAGTCGATCTTTGTTTTATTTTCCTGTGCTTCTGTCATGCGCAGGTATTGTTTTACCACTTTCTTATTACCAAAATCTTTTTTCAGTTTGGCATATTCGGTTTGCAGGCTTTGCAAAAAGGCTGGCTTATTGTCTTTATTCAACAGGTTGCCTGCTACGGTTACGCTTCGGCTGGCATCCAACACATGCACCACACCCAAATCGTACTCAGGGGCAATACGTACGGCAGTATGCATGCGGCTGGTAGTAGCGCCACCTATCAAAAGGGGCACATTAAAATTGCGGCGCTTCATCTCTTTGGCTATATGCACCATTTCATCCAGCGAGGGAGTGATCAACCCACTTAGTCCGATAATATCAACTTTTTCTTTTTGGGCGGCATCCAGTATTTTATCGGCACTAACCATTACGCCAAGGTCAATAATATCGTAGCCGTTGCAACCCAATACAACCCCCACAATATTTTTACCAATGTCGTGTACATCGCCTTTTACGGTGGCTAATAATATTTTAGCGGCGCCAGCGCCTTCCTCGTTTACTGTACCGGCCGATAAATGCGCTTTTCGCCGTTCTTCCTTTTCGGCTTCGATGAAGGGGGTTAAAACGGCCACGGCTTTTTTCATAACCCTGGCACTTTTTACTACCTGCGGCAAAAACATTTTACCGGCGCCAAACAGGTCGCCTACTATATTCATTCCATCCATAAGCGGTCCTTCAATTACATCCAACGGTTTGGGGTAGGCCTGCCGGGCTTCTTCGGTATCGGCATCAATAAAATCAGTAATACCGTTAATGAGCGAATGGGCTAGTCGTTTTTGGACAGGCTCCCTGCGCCAGCTTTCATCTTTTTCCACCACCATTCCTTTAGCCTTAATGGTTTCGGCGTAGATAATAAGGGCTTCGGTAGCCTCGTTGTTATCGTTGTTACGGTTTAAAATTACATCTTCCAACATTTCGCGCAGCCTGGGCGCTATTTCGCTATACACCTGCAACTGGCCGGCGTTTACAATACCCATATCCATACCGGCTTTAATTGCGTAGAACAGAAATACTGCATGAAAAGCTTCGCGAACATGCTCGTTACCCCTAAAAGAAAACGACACATTGCTTACCCCACCACTTACTTTTGCCAGTGGCATCAGTTGTTTTATTTCGCGGGTGCCTTCAATAAAATCGACCGCGTAATTGTTGTGCTCTTCTATACCGGTGGCTATGGCAAAAATATTAGGGTCGAAAATAATATCCTGCGGATCAAAGCCTACCTGTTCGGTCAATATTTTATAGGCGCGGTGACAAATTTCAACTTTGCGGGCTTTGGTATCGGCCTGGCCTTTTTCGTCAAACGCCATTACGATTACCGAGGCTCCATAGTTTAAACAGGTGTAGGCCTGTTCAATAAACTTCTCCTCGCCTTCCTTCATGCTAATGGAGTTAACGATACACTTGCCTTGTACGCACTTTAGTCCTGCCTCAATAATAGAAAACTTGGAGCTGTCGATCATAATGGGTATGCGGGCAATATCGGGCTCGGCCTGCAACAGGTTCAGAAAGGTGGTCATGGCCTCAACTCCATCCAACAGGGCGTCGTCCATGTTTATGTCAAGCACCTGGGCACCGTTTTCTACCTGTTGGCGGGCTACCGACAAGGCTTCTTCGTATTTTTCCTCGCGTATGAGGCGGGCAAATTTTTTGGAACCAGTCACATTGGTGCGCTCACCAACATTAATAAAGTTGGTTTCGGGGCGAACCACAAGGGGCTCGAGGCCTGAAAGGCGTAGGTAAGGTTTGATAGTCATTTTTTGTTTTTGCCACTAAGGCGCGAGGGCACAAAGAAGCGCTAAGTAAGCACCATTCGTTTTATGCCGTCCCTAATTAGTGGAACCGTAAAATTTATTAAATAGCCTAAATTCTTTTTTGAAAGCCGTAAATAACTCAACAATTGTGCTCCCCACACAGGATGTATATTCTCCTGTGCCTTTAATTCAACGATAACCAAATCATTTACCAAAATATCCAGTCTTAATCCGTCCGGAAATTCAAGGTCATCGTAAAAAATGGGTACTTTTTTCTGGGTTACCTATTTTATTCCTCTTTTCTTCAATTCATAACAAAAACACGCCTCATATACTTTTTTAAGAAGGCCCGGCCCGAGGGCTTTGTGCATCTTAAAAGCAATATCCACTATCTGCGAACCCAACCATTCTTTATGCGCTGATATTTCTTTCATTCTTTGCGTTTCTTAGTGTCTTGGCGGCTAAACGGTGGTTTCCAATACCGGCAACTCCCTTGGTTTAAACTTGCGCACTTCGTCGGCTATATGTTTAATATGGTCGGGGGTGGTGCCGCAACAACCGCCTACAATATTTACAAACCCTTCTTTTGCCCACTCTTCTATAATATGTGCCGTTTCATGCGGCTGCTCGTCGTATTCGCCAAAGGCATTTGGCAAGCCCGCGTTAGGGTATGCAGAGGTATAACACTCCGCAACCTGGCTTAGTTCTTCAATATGGCTACGCATTTCGGTGGCGCCTAATGCACAGTTTAGGCCTACACTTAATGGTTTGGCGTGGCGGACCGAATTATAAAATGCTTCCAGGGTTTGCCCACTAAGGGTACGGCCCGAAGCATCGGTAATGGTGCCGCTGATCATAATCGGTAATTCTGGTATTTGTTCGTCCCTAAAAAACTTTTTGATAGCAAATATGGCTGCCTTGGCATTTAGGGTATCAAAAATGGTTTCGATGAGTAACAGGTCAACGCCACCATCAACCAGTCCGCGGATTTGCCCGGTGTAGGCGGCGGCTACTTCGTCAAAGGTGACGGCGCGGTAGCCGGGGTTGTTAACATCGGGGCTTAGGCTAAGGGTTTTGTTAAGGGGACCAATAGCGCCGGCAACATAAGCCGTGGTGCGACCGTCGGCCTGAGGTGTGGCAAAAAATTCGTCAATGGCTTTGCGGACACATTTAGCGGAGGCTACGTTTAGCTCGTAAGCCAGCGACTGCATGTCGTAATCGGCCTGGGCTATATTGGTGCTGCTAAAGGTGTTGGTTTCTATAATGTCGGCACCAGCGGCAAGGTACTGTTTATGAATACCCACAATAATGTCGGGCTGGGTTATGCTCAACAGGTCGTTGTTGCCTTTTACGTCGGTATGCCAGTCTTTAAAGCGTTCGCCGCGGTAATCTTCTTCCTCTAGTTTATGGCGCTGTATCATAGTACCCATAGCGCCATCAATAATAAGAATGCGTTTGTTAAGTTCTTGCCTGATGTTCATAGTTGTTTGTTTTTTGGCCGCTATGGCGCGAAGGCACAAAGGGACACTAAGATATTTTTAGCCGGCGCAACACTTTTTTATTAAGTGGCACAACGACTTATTTGCTTGTAGCCGCTTACTTGCTGCGCAACTGTATGCAGTACAAGTGAGTGACACAACGATGATGACCAGCGATTTACTGATCGTTACCAAAAAAAATTAACTGAGGTATTAGAACGAGAATCATTCTGTGGAATGAGGCAGAGTGGCTATCGTTTATTAGTTCAGTTAATTAAATTTTTGGGTTGAACAATAAACAAATCCGACCAAAAAAGTAATGCAAATTTAGGTGAAGAAAAGTTACTGACAAAATATGGAGAACTACTGATACTGGCAATTTACGGTTACATCAATGCTGCGTGCCAGCTCTTTGCCCACAATGCTGCCGTTAATGCCAAAATCGGTTACCTGCACGGGAAATTTGCATGTGGCAGTTGGCTTTCCGTTTTTAACAATGACGGACCCTTTGGCGGTAACCGGTTTGGTTACGCCATGCATAGTAAGGGTGCCTTTTACAATGGCTGGGTAGGTACCTTCTTTTTTAAAATTGATAGCCTTAATGTTGGTTATAGTACCGCGAAAATCGGCCTTGGGATATTTGTCGCTTTCCAGGTACGATTCGTTGGCATGGTCTTCCATTTCCTGGTTGGGGAACCGGAAACTTTTAATGAGCATGAGGAAACTGACCTGGCCGGTAGTACTAAGCAATTTACTCTCTACAGAGGTACTTTTGGCCTCAATGTCTTCGAGCGGGGTACTGGAAAAGAAGGAAACAACGCCGGAGCGAGTACTGTATAGCTGGGCCTGCACCAAAGTGGTAGAGAATAAAATGACTATTAAGATGAGAAATCGAAGCATAAAAAAACTGTTTTTACGGTTTACATTTAAATGGGTACGGGCCTATGGAACAAGAATGGCTTCGCCGATGCGTACATCGCTAAGCATACCATGGCAAACCCCTTTAACTGTAACAGGCGAACCGGGCGTAAGGTTGCCAACAGAGTTTTTTAAAGTGCAAAACACGCCAACAAAAGGATCGTTGGATGAAAGGAGAATGGTGGTTTGGCCAGCCTGGTTTTGCTTTACCTCTGCAATTTTACCAGTGACCTCTATGGGTTTATCGAGGTATTTGGTGTTGGCCGATTCCTCACTTGCCTGGTAGTCGGTTACCAGTTGCGGGGCGGTTAGCAATATACCTTTTTCGTTGGCGACATCGCGGGTTGGCTTGTTCCATTTTTGATAGGCCACAATACTGCCAGCTGTTATAAGTACCAGCAAAATGAGTAGGAAAAATTTGACGCCTTTGGACATGGTAATAGTTATTTTTCTTATTTCTTATCTAAAATCAACAACCCGAAACTGCTATCGATGAAGTTGCGGATGTTCAAAATATTTTTTTCGATAAATTCAAACACTTCTTTGTTTTTGCAATTTCCAATTGTTATTCATATAACCTTTGGAGGAAACCAAAAAGTGTTGATGAGGTGATAAAAATCTTTGTCTTTTTGTGACAATAACGAAATCGTTTTAGATAGCAAAATTCCAGTTCCAATATTTTCCTGGCAATAGGACATACAAATTATTATTGAGCAAAAGTTTTAAAAATATAGACTGTGTTTACGATGCAATTTTAAAAAGGCGGTATTCAGCATCTGCTGCTCAGGCCATGCGTGCAAGGATATCGTTGCGGGTTATTATCGAAAAATTTTCCAGAATTTCTTCGATGGTATCAGCAGCGGCAAGGTAGCTTACTACATCATATACGGTCAAGCTACTGTCCCTGATACAAGGTTGGCCACTTCGCTTTGCCTGATTGATGGTTATGTATTTGGTGTAATAGATCATACCATTAAAGTTAACGCAATAATTAAAACACCATTTCTATAGCTATTTCACATACTGTTCCACCGGCAAACGGTTGCTGATGCTGCGGGCAAGGGTCATTTCATCAGCATACTCCAACTCGCCGCCAAACGCAATACCCCTGGCTATGGTGGTTACTTTGCATAACGGGTTTTGCATTTTTTTTTGAATATAGTAAATGGTGGTGTCGCCCTGTATATTTGGGTTAAGGGCAAAAATGAGTTCTTCGGTCTCCTCCTTTTCTATACGCTGTATAAGGCTATCTATGTTTAGGTTATTTGGCCCTACGCCATCCAACGGACTAATAACACCGCCCAGCACATGGTAGGTGCCGCTAAATTGCTGGGTACTTTCAATGGCAATAACGTCGCGAATGTTTTCGACCACGCAAATGAGGCGTTGGTTGCGCATGCTATTGGCGCAAATGGAACAGATATTGGCATCGCTTATATTGGCGCAGCGCTGGCAAAATTTTATTTCGGTGCGCATTTTGGCTATTGTTTCTCCAAAATGTTGCACATCGGCTTCATCCTGCTTTAGCAAATGCAACACCAGCCGCAAGGCAGTTTTTTTACCAATACCCGGCAGTTTACTAAACTGGTCTACAGCATTTTGCAATAATTGCGATGGAAGTTGCATGTGGCAAAGATAAGCTGCTGATTTTAGAGGTACATTAGGTTAAGGGGTGGTTAACGAGTTCACGATATATTTTTGAACCACCAAAACACCAGGACACTGAGGAACTCGAAAATTTAGCACCAAAATGGTAAAACCGGGTATCTTCTTTTTTAATTTTTACTTTTTACTTTTTAATTAAAACAATCTCCTTTTCATTATCCCAATTAGCCCGAATGTCAATAGAAATACCGAGGTCGTTTACTACTTCGGGTTGGCGGCGAATGCCAAAATAATTACCACGGTCCCATTGGCCGTTTTTATTGGCGTCGTATAAAATGCGCACTTCGTAGGTGCCCGGTTTAACCAGTTTGCGTGTCCAGTCGCGTTGGGTAATGGGGGACTGAATAGCAACAACGTTGTTTTCAAGAAGTTGCAGCACGGGGTTTTGGCTGGTATCGAGGTTGTTGAACCTGATTTTTAAACTACCATAATCTTCGTTGCTTTTTGTGGTAAACCCGATAGTATCGGTTTTAGAAAGGGTGATACCGGTACTGTCGGCAAAGGTTTCTTTTTGAAAAATAAGAAAGTATTTGGTAGCTGCCAGCCATTTATGCGCTACAATAAAGCGGCTTTGGTTGGTCGTATCTAACAATACCTTAACGTCGGCAAAAGGTTCATAATCTTTATTTAGCAATGCCACTTTGGAGCTGTCGTAGCTGGTTATGGGTTTGTTGAATGTTAGGGAAAGTGTATCTAAAAAATCGAACTGGCCACCTTGGGCATTGCTTGAAAAACGCAGGTTTTTGTCTTTATTAGCGGTTGCCGCAGGCCGGGATGTTGCTTCCTTTGGAATGGTGTAGGCATATAGCTGAACATCCTGTAGGTTACTATCAAGTTCTATGGGCTGCGGTGCAAAGGCAAAAGGCCGCGTAGTATCGTCGTACCGTAATTGAAATGAGTTGGGTATGGCAAACAGGTTGTATTTGCCCGACGGCAAATTGTTAAACATAAAAAATCCCTTTCCATTGACGCGGGCAATAAACCTGGGTTTTTCTTTGGCTATGGCGCTGTCGTCGGGGTTTTTGTACAATACGGCTATAAGGGTGCTGTCGTATTTTCCCTCGGCTGCCAGGGTTACCCTTCCTGCCAATATATTTTGGTCAATATCAGGCCCCGTAGAAAAAACATAAATAAAGTTTTTGTAGATGTTTCCCTCGTTTACGTCTTTAATGGCATCGCCAAAATTGATGGAATAAGTGGTATTGGGTTCAAGGGTGTCGCGGAGCTTTACCGTTACGTTACGCAATTTAAAGTCGACGACCGGGTTGTTATTGGGCACCGGCGAAACCAATACGTTTTCCAGTGCGTTTTCTAAGGCAACGTATTCGTTAAATGTTAGGGTTATCCGGTTGCCTTTGTAGTTTATTGCGGAATCGGGCGGTGTAGCCTCTATCAGCACCGGCGGTATTGAATCCCGCGGACCACCAGTGGGTGGTATAATGTTGGCACACCCGGTGCCGGTAATAATTAAAAAGTATAATATACAACCGCCACAAAGCGTTAAAAAAAGCGAAACAGGTAATTTCATTGACGTTATGTAGTTTGCAAACTTAACCTGTATTGTTTGCATCCATTTTATTTTGGGGCTACTTTAAGTTTTTAGCTATGCCGGGGCCGGCATACCGATACAATGGATCATCTACCACCAGCACCCAATCGTTTCCCTCACCCGTTGTGGGCGGAATAAATTCCATAGTATCCAATCGTGGTAATAAGCCTATTTTTTTAACTGCTGCGGTTTTGGGATTAAACCACCAGCCTGTCACTTTGGGGCTTTTTATAAAATTTGTATTAATGGTGATGGTTTTACCGAACGGGATATACACCATTGCGTAGCTATTGGCGCTGTCTCTGAAGGCGGTGATGAATTGCCCCTTTTCGCCCTGGCTTTTAACGATAATCGATTGGTCGGGAATGCGGTAAAGCTGTGGCCTTGATTCTATTAATTTTCGCAAGTATCCTACCTGTACGGCGCCCGGCCGGTCCATGGCTTGGGGCCAGTACATTTTGGCGTGGTTAACCATTTCTACTTTTGGGTTATAAAACTGCCAAATGGAATGGTGGCCATAAGTTACACCGCAGGCCCCGGCAAAAACTGACCGATAGGTTTGTTTGCGCACATCGTAGTCGGTAAAATAACCATTGGCCGGGTCCCATCTGGGCCAGGGATTTACGGGGTGGTCTTCGTAGTTGGGTTCGCTGTCGAGCGTGGGTTTAGCAGGTAGCATGATGCGGTCGCGGGTGACCCACTCCCAAACCGGCACATCGTGGCCGCTGCCGTGGCCCGATTGCATCATGTTAATATCGAGCCAGCTTTCGATATGTATTTGTTGCGAGGTTGTTTTGGGTCCACCCGAAATATGATAGCTGAAGATGGCTTTGCCGCCAGTACCCTCGTTAATTCCTTTGGCCATGGCTGCCCAAATGGGGCGGGTGTCCATTGTATCAACTATTGCCGGGCGGTCGCCGCCCAATATCCAGATGATGTTTGGATACGCTGCATACCTTCTACCTAAAAAAAGCCCGTAGCCGTAGGCATTGGCTGTAGTAAAAACCTCTGGGCCCTCACCCCACATTTTTAAAACCTTATCGCCCCAGGTGGGCAGCAGCCCCATGAACATATTTTTTTGCAGCGCCAGTTTCACGGTTGTGTCTACCAAAGTAAAATAAGCATCGTTGGGTTGCAATGGATCGAGGTTTTTTAGCGGAACTTCTCCATATTGGTTGGGCTTGCGCAGGCCATCAAACTCAGCCAATATTACCGCCTGGATTACATTAAATCCCTTTTGCTGACGGTTGGTGAGGTAGCGATCAATTTCTTCGAGCGTAAGACGATGAAAAAGTTCCCAACCTGTATCGCCCAGCCAAAAAAAGGGCGCACCGTCCTGGTACTGCAGGTAATGATGGTTGGGCGAAACCTGCAGGCGTCCAGGAGGCCAGGTTTGGGTAAATGACTGAGTTGAAATAGTAAGCAGGCATAATAACAACAGGATTTTTTGCATGGCGAAGTCGTTTGTATAAACTTATGGAATATGCTGGTAAATCCACCATCCGCTCTATTTTTTAGTTAACTCGCTTTCAGATTTTAATACTTTGTCGCCATCCTGTTGTTCTACCAGGTAGGCGGGTTTTTCTTCGGTGGCATTCCGCTTTATTTTTGAGCCTTTAATAGTGCGGGTGACCGGTTTGGTAAATATCTCTTTCACCTTTCCTTCAGCGGTTCCTTTGCCCCAGTTCCATTTTACTTTGGTGCCTTTTTTCATGGTATATCTGTTATTGGTTTTGTGTACAGCCATCATTTAAATGGCTTGACTTGTTATAAAAAATGCAAACGATATGTATTCGTTCGCCTTTCAATAATCGAATAACTTTATAAAAAAGTTATACCATGCGCAATGAGTTACTAAAACGAATAACCCTTAACCCGGAGATATGCCATGGTAAGCCAACCCTTAGAAACATGCGCTACCCCGTTGCAATGGTGCTCGATTTACTATCGGCAGGAATAACTTATGCCGAACTAATAGAAGATTACCCTGCATTGGAGAAAGAAGACATTCAGGCATGCCTTTTATATGCCTCCTTGCTTTCTGAAACCAAAACAATCTACAAGTTGTAAGCATGATACGATTTATTGTTGATGCGCAACTTCCCTACCGATTGGCTAAAATTTTAAGAGCCAGGCAAATTGATATTATCCATATGGACGTTTTACCAAATAAAGAATTGACATCGGATAAAGAAATAAGGGAAATAGCAGAAGTTGAAGATTGAATTGTAATTATGAAAGACATTGACTTTTTTGATTCCTATCTGATAAAAAAATCACCTCAAAATTATTGCTTATCTCAACAGGAAATATTTTCAATAAAGATCTTTTCAATTTATTTGAATCGTATTTTGATTTATAGTAAAATATTTTGATACCTACTCTTTTCTTGAACTAACTAATAATGACTTGTATGCTCATAAATGAACTTTTTTTAGAAAGATAATTTTATAAAAATCCCTTCCCCATTTCCCCCTCCCTCAAACTTTTCGCGCTACATTGTAGGCAACCTACAATAATATGCCCTACACCCGCCGAACCTTTTTAACCGATATTTCAAAAGCTGCATGCGGCTACCCCGCTATGTTGGCATTGGGCATGCTTAAACCCGCACCAGCCCATGCTTTTACACTGGAAGGCAATGGCAACGGTAAAAAGGTGATTATTTTAGGAGGCGGACTGGCAGGTATGTCAACCGCTTACGAACTGGGCAAACTTGGCTACAACTGCGTTATTTTGGAAGCCCGCAACCGGGCAGGCGGCCGCTGCTGGAGCATTAGCAAAGGTACCACCGCTACCGAAACCGACCATCCGGTACAAACCGCCCAGTTTGACGATGGCCTGTACTTTAACGCAGGCCCCAGCCGCATACCACACCATCATGAGCTAACCATGCACTACTGTCGCGAACTGGGGGTACCCATACAGGTGTACAACAATGTAAACGAGGCATCGTATTATTTCGCCGAAGGCAAAGGCCCGCTTAGTAACAAAAAAATACCTGTTCGCGAAATACACAGCGATATGCGGGGCTACATTACCGAACTGCTGGAGAAAGCCATTGACACCCACGGAGTTGATCTGAACCTGACCAAAGAAGATGGTGAAAAAGTAATTGAATACCTGCGGGCAGAAGGCGGGCTGGATATTGATAAATTGTACAAAGCATCGGACCGGCGCGGCTTTATTGAAAACCCCGGCGCAGGCAATAAACCCGGTAAAATAGCCGAGCCGCATAAACTGGCCGACATTATCCATTCGGGCCTGCTGGAGCCTGATTTTTACAATGTGTCAGAGTATGTGCACGAATTACAAATGACCATGTTTCAGGCAGTGGGCGGTATGGATAATATTGCCAAAGCGCTCGAACAAAAAATACCCGGCATAATACAGTTTGGTGCTGAGGTAACCGCTATCAACAATACCGAAAACGGTGTTTCCATCAATTACAAAACAAGTGAAGGAGAACAACAGGTGACCGGCGATTTTTGCGTTTGTACTATTCCACTTTCCGTGCTCAGCAACATTAACCACAACTTTAGCAGCGATGTTAGCCGCGCTGTTGATTATGTACCCTACATCAGCACGTCTAAAATTGGGCTGCAGTTTAACCGCCGCTTTTGGGAAGAAGATGAGCACATTTTTGGCGGCATCACCCATACCAACAACGAGCTTACCCAAATATTTTACCCCAGTAACGATTACCTGGGCAAAAAAGGCACGCTGATTGGCTACTACAATTTTAACGATAAAAGCGATAAAGTAAGCGCCATGAATTATGCACAGCGACAGCAACTGGCGTTAAGCAAAGGCAGCCTCATACATCCCCAATACGATAAGGAATTTCAGTCGGCCTTTTCGGTAAGCTGGAGCAAAACGCCATACAGTATGGGCGGCTGGGCTTTGTACTCTGCCGAAAACAGGCGAATTTTATACAACGCACTAATTACACCCGAAAAGAACGTATATTTCACAGGCGAACATATGACTTACCTGAATGCATGGATGGCGGGAGCTTTTGAATCAGCAAGAAAAACAGTGACTGATCTTCATGCAAGGGTTACCGGACAACGACTAAAATATCCAACAGCATCTTAACTGCAATTGCCCGCCGTACGAACAATTACGATCATTAACCATCATTGTTCAAACTAAAAAACAACACAATGCCCACACCAATGAACCGCCGTAAATGGCTAAAAGCCACCTCGTTATTAACAGGCGGACTGGCTTTTTTACCATCAAAATGGAACGAGCTGTCTGCCAACCCTATGCCGTTTGCTCCGTACAAAAAACCGATTAGCGATTTTGACCTTATTGAAAACACGCAGCCAACTTTAAAGGCACGCCTTTTTGCCAACGAAAACCCTTTTGGCCCCAGTCCAAAAGCCAAACAGGCCATCATAGATTCGTTAGGCACCAGTTACCAGTATCCTATGCGCAGCATGGGCGAACTGGTTAATAAAATTGCCGGCTTTGAAGATCTTGATAAAAAGATGGTAATGATGGGTGCAGGTTCGTCGCCTATTTTGGCTGCCGTGGCAATGTATTTTGCCAAACCAGGAGGCAACGTTGTTTCCGCCTTTCCCACCTACGAAGACCTGCCGGGCCATATGGAAGAAATGAAGGCAACCTGGAAAAAAGTACCCCTTACAGCCGACTTTAAAATGGACCTCGACGCAATGGAAAAAGCAGTAGATGCCAATACCACACTGGTGTACCTCTGCAACCCCAACAACCCCACCGGCACGCATGTAGAGGGTGATAAGCTAAAGGCATTTTGCGAGCGGGTTTCAAAAAAAGTACCCGTGTTTGTAGATGAGGCCTATATGGACTACCTGCCCAATCCCCAGGTAGTTTCAGTAATTGATTGCGTTAAAAAAGGGCAAAACGTAATTGTTGCCCGCACTTTTTCCAAGCTATACGGATTTGCCGGTTTGCGCATGGGTTATGGAATAATGCAACCCGAGATGATCCAAAAACTGGAGCCGTATTATTATGGAACATGGGCCATATCGCACTCAACTTTACAGGCTGCCCTGGTTAGCTACAACGACCGCGAATTTTTGGACGAAGCGCTAAAAAAGACCTTGGCCAGCCGCGATTACCTATACAAAGTTTTAAAGGAAGAAGGCTATACCTACATACCCAGCAGTGCCAATTTTGTTATGTTCCCTATAAAAATGAAAGGCGAACGCTTTGCCGAAGAAATGATGAAACGCGGTGTAGGCCTGCGCCACTGGGAGTTTAATAACCAGCAATGGTGCCGCATCAGCATAGGGCGAATGGATGAAATGGAAGCGTTTGCTGCGGCGTTCCGGGAAATCTCTTAAATAAGTAGGGAAACGGGAGTTTTTAGTCAGGAGTGAAGGGTCGTCATACCGTCCGCCCCGAACAACCGACATTCTGAGCTCGTTTCAGGATCCCCTGAGCGTGGAAAAGTGACTACAGGGGATACTGAAATTAAATGTAGTATGACGGAGCCTGAACTATCGTCATCCTGAGCTCGTCTCAGCATCCCCTGAGGATTGGAAAAATAAATACCAGGGGATATTGAAATAAATGTAGGATGACGGAGCCTGAACCATCGACATCCTGAGCTCGTCCCAGCATCCCCTGAGCGTGGAAGAGAGGCTACCAGGGGATATTGAAATAAATGTAGGATGACGGAGCCTGAACCATCGACATCCTGAGCTCGTCTCAGCATCCCCTGAGCGTGGAAGAGTGGCTACCAGGGGATATTGAAATAAATGTAGGATGACGGAGCCTGAACCATCGACATCCTGAGCTCGTTTCAGGATCCCCTGGGGATTGGAAAAATAAATACCAGGGGATACTGAAATAAATGTAGTATTACGAGGGCACTATTTTAATACCAACTAAGATTTTCCATAGCATCATCCTTGCGTCGCAATCCGTTCATCTTTTAATTATTAATTTGGCTTTTATTCTTAGCGCCCCTTAGCGCCTTTGTGGCTTTGTGGCTAAAATTTGAAACATGAAAAAAATACTCGTTACCCTTTCAATAGCCTTTACGTTTTTACAAGCTTCAGCAGCCGACACTACCAAAGTAAATCCCCGGCCGCTAACCATGGCCGAGTACGATAAGGCCAAAACCTTTACCATTAAAGACCTGGATAAGGATACCTACGCCAAGTTCGAAAGCATTTATATACTTGACAGATATGAGTTGCGCAAGCCCTACTTCATTACCGGGGACGATGGCCTAAAAAAACGCATCGATCTTTACAAACTCGTAGCCAAAGAGGGTATGCAGGAGCTGGGAACGGTTGTGTATTACACCAACGAAAAAGGCAAACAGTACACAGCCATTCAACCCAACTTTACCGCCGATGGTGCCGTGTGGAACAAGTACTTTGAGGACATACACGTAATAGACAAAGTAGAAAAAAATTTTGTGCTAAAGCTGTCCTATGTTTTATCGAAAGAGATGAGTTTCCAATTGTACAAGGCCATCAACAAAGGCAAAGATATGAAGGCTGAGTCGGGTACCTACGGTAGCGATATCTGCTTTCCCGGCTATCAGCAGGTGGCTATGTTTGACGGTAGTACCAAATTGCTCAGTGAAATAAAAGCGGGCGACAAAGTACTTAGTATAGACCCCACGACCAAACGATCCACCGCAGTGGAAGTAAATAAACTGGTACAACATGAAGCCAAAAATTATGCAATAATTAGGCTGTTATTGGTTGCAGCCACAGAGCAAACTGACGAGCTGGGTGTTAAGGTAAACCTTACCACCAAAGCGGTGCAGGCAACCCCTAACCACCCCATGCAAACAGCTAACACTTATAAACCCATGGGCGAGGTATCCATAGGCGACGAATTACTTTGCCTTGACGAAAAAACCGGAAGCTATAAACCGTACACCGTCGTTAACAAGACAGAAACCGCAGGCGGCCTTCAAAAAGTGTACAATATGGAAGTGAGCGCCGGAACTACTTTTATTATGAACGATGTGATGGTGTTGCAGAAGTAATTTATGCAGCACACGGATGACGCGGATTAGAAAGATCAATCATAACTACGTTTTTAGTCATTTGTTAGCTCCGTGTCACCACAGTGCTATTAGAAACGCCTCCAGGTATTTGTCAATATAAGCTTGCTTACTTTTTAGTTTATACTGCATTATAAACCGTGGATGGGCTAGTGGCACTATCTTATTAAACAATTGGTGCTGTTGGTTAAACTTGCTCATAAATTTATAATTGGCTCCTTCGCCCAGGCAAAAGGCAACATCGGCTTTACCCCATTTTAGTTGGTGGTGCATACAATCTAACGCAAAGGGTTGAATAGTATTTATCAACTCCTTATCATCGTAATAATTCAAATTTTTGCCGTGTTTGGTAAAGCCCAGCGGGCTAAGCGAGGTAATGTAAAACTGTTGGTAAAACTGCTCTACTCCCCCAAAGGCCTCTATCATATCGTACACAAACAGGCTCGATAGCTCCTGCCGGGCAGCCCAAGTGTTGTCGATACCACATTTGGTTTTCAGTCGGATAGGATCAGTAAACGGTACACCAGTTACTCCCCCTCCAAACCTGCCTGGGTTAATGCCAATTATAAAATGCCTCGGTTGTTGATCGTTATAAAATTTTGTGTAGAATTGTTTACAGACATGTCGGGTGTCGTCTTCGGCAAAAGGGTTCATAACCTTTACATCCGTTGGTAAAGGCACGGAAAATTTTACATTAAATAAGAAAGAAAGGATTTGTTGGGCAGTGGTCAAGTTGGTATTTTTATGGTAGACAAATTATGTGTTGGTCGAACGGAAACTTAATCAACAGTTAGCAATGTTTCGTTTCTAACAGAGGCTGCGCCGTAGGTCACACATCCCAAAATAGCTTCTTTTGTTAACTGGGAATATGCTTCTAAAAGGTCGCTGATGGTTTCACCGACACCAAGTTTTTCTAAAATAAGGTCAACACCAATATGGGTTTCTTTCATTATCGCTTTTCCCTTAAAGATTTGCGGATTTTGTTCAATGTATTTTTCCATAGTTCTATTTTTTAAAGGTTGTAGGGCCGGGCTGTCTTCATTCTTATTGTAACCGACATTATAAACAAAGCCAAACATTTTTCATGATTTTTATTCATTAAAAGTAAACCTTTGCCAATGGCAAAATTTGCTTAACCCGAAGTTATCCGCTTTTATAACCACCATTCCATACTTACCTTTAACGTATGCACAAAATACCTTTCCACCTTAATAAAACCACTTTTCAAAAACTTAGCTTTGAAGAGGCCGACCGACAAATAAATGACTTAACGGGTCTGTCGCGGGAGGAAAGAGTTGATCATTTTAATTATCTAATGAGCGTTGCCTGCCAATTTGTTGGTAAACCATGGCCCAAAATGGATGAAACGCATTTTGACATGAGAAGCGGTAAAACAATCGGGTAAAATACCTTTTATTTTACTTAATCCCATCGGGCAAATTTTCCAGATCATTCTTGTCTTTATTTCGCCCGGCCGCTTTTTTCGCTTTAATTAAATGATTTAGGTGAATCACCCTAACATTCAATTCGTTTACCACTTCAACGGTCTATAACTTATAGGCTTCCCCAAAAGAACTCATTCCTTTTAGCGAAGTCAGGATTTCTATTGCATAGGGTGGCCTTCCAAAAGAGAACACGTCAAAATGCTCCGAAAAGAATTTAGATTGAGGTATGGCAGAAACAGGTAATCCAAATACTTTAAGCGCCAGTTGAATTAAATGAAAGTTTTCGGGCGTTTTATTAACCCAAATATCCATATAACCTGTTGACCGGCTATAACCACGTAAAATAACCGCGTAACCACCTACCAAAATATAGCGCACCTTATACTTGTTTAGGAAATCAATAAAGTCAATAAAATCAGGGTTAAATATGCTCATATGGTTATAGTGCTTACGCGCCGAAAAAATAGTCCTGTCCACTTTCTTCGTAAAAAAATCAGGCTCATTAAAAGCAACTGAGGTCATAACACCGGCGGCAGGTAGCCGCTCTTCATTGGTCTTATCAAACCAATAGCGGTAGTCTGCATTTCCTTTTTTCTCCAAATTACGGCTTTCAAATACCGATGTATCAACATACCTGCGTTTCATATTTGCAAATTACCGATATTTTGCCGTTGCATTTGGTGTTAGCTATTTGGTGGGGTAACCTTTATTTTATGATCGCGGCGGCAAATATTTTACTTCTGCTGGTAACAAAATCCTGCTACTATTTTGGTTACAGGGTAGTATAACCTGGTTGGCCGTCATTGCTAACAACTGATTGCTTTTATGTACCTATTTTAATGATTATCCGCTATTTGGTACATTCAATGATAAATATAAAATCATCATAAAAAAGGCTCAATAAAATTACCAGGTGTAAGAGTGCGACCTATTTTTTTCATTAGAGGCAGACTGCAACGGCTAATGAAAACTGCTATAAAGCCCGGTTCCAAAATATCAGTACCAGATTGCGGATAGTCATTCTTATTTAATTATCTGTAAATAAACAAAGCACACCGGGTTATATCAACAATGATATTTTACCTGCAAAATTTTGGAATTAATATTTTTCGGGCTTTGGCATTGGCTGCATACATTACAAAATAGTTATCATTTTTTTTAGTGTCAAATTAATGTAGTTAACACTTTTTACAGGTGTAATTTGCCCATTTGCTACAACTAACTGTCAGTCATTTTTTAAGTATATCTACATTGCAATGAGGGTTTTAAACCAACGACTTTTATGCCTGGTATTAACGGCTATATTGTTCAATAGTGCCGTTGTTTACGGTCAGTTAACGGCAAATTTTTCGCCCGATAAAACGGGCGGATGTTCGCCGTTGACCATTTTGTTTAATAATACCACCACCGGCGCATCGGCGGCAGCCACCTACCAATGGGACCTGGGCAACGGCAATACCTCTACACTAAAAAATCCCGGTGGCACCTTCCGCGACGAAAAAACGTTTACCGTTACCCTTACTGTAAAAGTCGGGGCGCTAACCTCGGTAAAAACCCAACAGGTTACCGTTTATAAAAAACCCACAGTAAATTTTAGTCCATCTGTAACAAAAGGTTGTGTGCCGCTGGCAGTAAATTTTACTGCCAATGCTGCCGCCGGCGATGGAACAGTCGATTCCTACTTTTGGGATTTTGGCGACGGCGTAATCCAATCAACCCCTTCGGCACTGCAGAGCCATTCGTACAGTTTTCCACAAACATCGTCAGTAAGCCTTACCGTTAAAACAGTTTTGGATGTTACACAACCCTCCAAAAACCACAGTTAATTGAAGCACTGCCAAACATAAATGTGGTGTTTGCAGCCGACAAAACAGTGCTTTGCCAAACAGGCAATGCAATTAAGTTTAGCAACAGCAGCACCGGCCCGGCCGATATTACTTTTGCCTGGGATTTAGGTGATGTCAGTACGTCTATCGAAAAAGAACCGGCACATGTGTACATTAACAAGGGCACCTATACCGTAAAACTGAGTGTAAATAGTGCCTCGGGATGTGCAAAAGCCGAAGAAAAAAAGGCCTACATAAACGTAGCGGATTTTACAACCGACTTTACAGTGCCGGCATTGGTTTGTCAAAATACCAGGGCCACCTTTACACCCACCAGCACACCCACCGCCAACTATGCTGCCTGGTATATTGACGGGCAGTTAAACTATAATTTTTTGGGGGCTATTGAATACACATTTTCTACCGATGGGCCACACAAGGTGCGGTTGGTAAATACTTTTGGCAACTGCCAGAATGAGGTAACTAAAGATATTACGGTCCGTTCTGCGCCCAAACTCAGTGGCTTTATTGTTGAAACAAACGGGGTGTGCGGCGCCCCGGTTAACGTTCAGTTTAAGGATACTACTGCTACAGCGGTAAAATGGATGTGGAGTTATTATCCGTACAATACCAGCATTTCAACAGTAAAAGAGCCACTGTTAAACTTTGACAGGGATGGCAGTTTTTACCTGGGCTTAAAAGTTACCGATGCTACCGGATGCAATGCCTCAACCGAAAAATATATTACCATTGCCAGGCCCAACATATATATTAACGGCACAGCACTAAACGGTACCTATACGTGGGGAAGTGGCTGCGAAGGGTTGACAATGAAATTTAACTGCTCGGAAGCCGAAAGTATCAGCGAATACAAATGGAACCTTGGCGATGGAACCACTTCTTCTGAAGCGCAACCCACCCACACGTATGTTAAAGCAGGCAACTACAACGTAAAAGTTTCATATGTTACAAAGGCCGGGTGTAAAGGTGAGGCCTTTTATAGCACCAGCATCGAGGTTTTTAAAAAACCTACGGCCGAATTTACCTCTGCCAACGGAACTACTATTTGTGGCAATACCCCCGTTACTTTTAAGGCCGATAACGAAAATTTTAGTACCGGGTTTGTTTGGTTAATAGACGGAATACCAGCTCCTTTCTGGTACGGTTCATCCCTGATACACCAGTTTAGCAAAGACACCACTTTTACCATTTCGCTTATTGCTAATAACGGAAACTGCAGGGATACAATCACTAAAAAAGATTATATAAAGCTATTGCCTCCGTTTCCAAAAATTGACCAGGTAGTTAATACCTGCAACGATACCCGTGGCCTCGTCACTTTTTCAGAAAAATCGTTTAAAGCCCTGCAATGGAAATGGGATTTTGGCGATGGCAGCCCCGAAGCGGCTTTTACTACCGCTCCGCAAACAGTATCGCACCTTTACACAAAAACCGGCCAATACAAAGTGGTATTGACCACCACAAACGGTCAATGCACCGTTAAGGATTCGGTAACTACTTACGTGTACCTGAAACAAAAACCACTGCTTTCAGCAACCGTAAACGAAATTTGTGCCATTGCCGCGCTTAACGTTACCATTTCAAATTTTGAAGAAAATCTATTTCCAAACGCGTGGTATTACTACCACAGTATAGCCAGCGTGGAGTACGGAGATGGTACCCTTTTTAGCGGTTCACAAAGGTTTTATCCATTTTGGGAGTCCAGCGTTGCTGGTTCCCTGGAAGCGCTTCAAACCGGCAAAAAGGATATACGGATCATTACCCGGTCGGGTTATTTTGGCTGCGCCGATACCACCAACTATCTACCCCTAAAAATTAAGGGACCTATTGCCGGGTACGAAATTTTAAACAACAACGGCTGTTTTAAAAACCTTGTAATTTTTAAGGATACTTCAAAAGCTACCAATAACACCGCCATAACAAAATGGGAGTGGAATTTTGGTTCCGGTGCCGCGCAAACCGTAACAAATAACAACCCCATCAGTATAAGATATGCTAACCCGGGATCGTACTATACCCAACTAAAAATAACCGATGCCGAAGGTTGCAGCGTTACAACTTATAATAACTATGTGTATGCTACTGTCAATGGCCCACAGGCAAGTTTTGTTTATAGCCCATCCAACGTGCAGCCGGGTGCTATGGTAAACTTTTACAACAACACCAATACTTTTAATAGCTACAACACACAATACAAGTGGCTTTTTAAAGATGGAACTACTTCTACCGATTATAATACAACTAAGTTTTATCCCGTCACGGGCACCGATACAGTAAGGCTGATTGCTCAAAATATCGGGTCGTTGTGTATAGACACTGTTATAAAAGTTATTACCATTAAAAATGTGTCGGCCTCGTTTACCTTTACCAGTTCGTACATCAATAACAATAGTTGCCCCCCGGTTATTATTCGTTTTAATAACACTTCGCAAAACGTTAGTAAAGTATCGTGGAATTTTGGCGATGGCAGCCGCACGGAGAACCAAAACGTTCCCAGTCATACCTATTATAAACCGGGGGTTTATTTGGTAACGCTCTACGCCACAAGTTCTACCGGCATTACCGACTCCATTACCGACTCTATAACCGTAAAGGGGCCGTATGCCATTTTAAAAGCAAACAGGCTAACGGGTTGTGGCTCGCAGGTAATAACCCTTTCGGCCGAAGTAAAAAATGCTACCTCTTATACCTGGGATTTTGCAGATGGCGAACTAAAAACGACCAGTGACACTTTTGCTGTGCATACCTACACCGTACCGGGAATTTATACGCCTTCGTTAATTTTAAAAGATGCAGGCGGCTGCTCTGCAACCTCTGACCTGCCCGATAAAATTGTGATAGATACGCTGAACGTTAGCTTTACAAAAAACCCACTACAGGTGTGCGACTCTGGCTATGTAACCTTTACCCCGGTTATTATAAGCCTGGCTGCCGATCAGTTGCAGCAACCACTGCAATACCAATGGAACTTTGGCACCGGTAATAGTGCTGATACAGCCAACACCAATGCTCCCTTTTTCTATTTTAATAAAACGGGTAAATACCAGGTAAGCGTAGCGGTATCATCGGCCTACGGCTGTTTTAAACAAACCGTAGATACCCTGTTGGTTGTTAAAAAAACCGGGGCAGCCATCAACGGGGCCACTGAAATTTGCGAGGATAACAATGCCTTGTTTACAGGGTCAGCAACCGTTGGTGGTTCAATAGGCTGGCAATGGAATTTTGGTAATGGCAACAATAGTATGCTTAAAAACCCGGCGGCACAGCTATACAGCACTGCCGGCACATACCAGGTGCAGTTGATAGCCAACAACAGCGGCTGTTACGACACAGCCATAATCAACCTGGTGGTGCATGCAAAACCAAACATCAACCTGTTACCAAAAAATACAACAATATGCCTTGGTAAATCAATACAGTTAAATGCGAATGGTGGCATTTTGTACCAATGGAGTAACAATGCAGGCCTAAGCAATTATACCATCGCCAGCCCGGTAGCCACGCCAACCGTTTCCACACAGTATTTTGTGGAAGCTACTAACGTATTTGGTTGTAAAAACAACGACACAGCTACCGTAAATGTAGCACGGCCATTTACCCTTAAAGTGCCGCTTGATACCTTTGTATGCCGCGGAAACAGTGCCCAACTGTATGCAACGGGAGCGGCTACTTACCAATGGATCAATAATACCGTAGGGCTAAGCAACCCTGCCGTTGCCAACCCGGTGGCAACACCGTTAACCGCAAGCACTTATACGGTAGTAGGTTACGATGTATATCAATGTTTTACAGACACTGCAGTAGTAAAAATTGGTGTTCAGCCGTTTCCATTGGTAAGTGCCGGCCCCGATGTACAGGTGCAGACCGGCACGCAAACTCAGCTTAAAGCAACGGGTAGCAGCGATGTAACCAAATGGAAATGGTCGCCGGCCGATTATTTAAGTTGCACCAATTGTGCCGACCCCATAAGTAAACCACGAAGCGCCATTAATTACGTAGTAACCAGCACTACCAAATTTGGCTGTAGTACCAGCGATACCATGCAACTTTCGCTGGTTTGTGCCCAAAGCAATGTTTACATACCAACCGCTTTTACCCCCAACAGAGATTTTAAAAATGATGTGTTTTATATAAAGGGCGGTGGGGTTAAAAAAGTCAATTTTTTTAGGATATACAGCAGAACTGGCGGTGTAGTATTTGAGCGGACCAACTTTTTACTCAACGACCCCTCCGCAGGCTGGAACGGTATGATGGGCAGTTATGAGGCAAACCCAGGCACGTATGTTTATTTTACCGAAATGGTTTGCGATACCGGTGAGGTGTTTTACTTTAAGGGAACAGTAGTGGTTATTAAGTAAGTAGACGGACAGGAATGGGAGAGTTCAATCCTATACTTAATATAAGGTTCGTTTACCGATTGAATATGCTTGCGTTTTTCAATAAAATCTGTAAAGAATATAGTGGCAGTCTTAGGGTGCGTTTCTCTTAAATTTTTCTGAAAACCATTATCGCCACAGGCTGTTACTGTACATTGCAGCATAAAAGCAAAAGTATTATGATCAGAACCTGGAGTTTATTTATTGCAGTGGTGCTTTTTTCGGCCTCGTGCAAAAAAAAAGAGGAAGTCTGCCCTGTAGTAATGGTGGCCGCACCAGCATCGGAAGTGGCTGCATTAAAAGCCTACCTCGATGCAAATAGCATAACAGCAACTGCCGATACCCGCGGCTTTTATTATATTATTACTAATGCCGGGGCGGCAACAAAACCAACCGTTTGTAAAACCGTTACCGTTGCCTATACTGGCAAACTAACCAGCGGCTCAACTTTCGATAGCAATGCCAATGCCACTTTTCCTTTATCAAACTTAATTATTGGCTGGCAGGAAGGCATTCCGTTGATAGGTACGGGTGGAAGCATTACGCTTTATTTGCCACCATCGCTGGCTTATGGCAGCCAGGGAAGACCTGGCATACCCGCTAATTCAATCCTTATTTTTACTATTGAACTTAAAGCAATTTTGTAGGCCGATAAACTTTTGGGTAATTAGCTGATTGTGCCTGCCTCTTTAATGGGGCAGGCATTTTTTTGCCTCCTCCATTTTTGGTTTCCTTTCACATTTTGGTTGGGTTACAAAACACTGGTTTTAACCATTAAACACGGTAAGCGCTTACCACGGGTCTTATTTATTTTATATTGATAAAACTGATTTCGGGTTACTGTCAGCCATGTTACAGGCAAAAAAATTTTTATTGATTTTAAGGTAAAAATTAAAGCGATCCGTTCAATGCACATTTTCAATTATCGCATCTAACCACATAAATTAACCAGTTATGAAATGCTTACACGTCATAGCCATTGCACTGGCTTTGCCCATATTATCGTGCAATACAGGCAGCAAAAAGGCAGCGGACAATATAACCGCGCAAGACAACATTCTTTTAAAACCCGAAGAAGCAAAGGCCAAACAGTTTGCCATGCAACCACCGGTTGCAAGCGACACAATTACTACAAACGTAGCGTTGCAAGGCGGGCAACCGGTAACGCCAGACTGGGATAAACAGCTTATTAAAACAGCCGATATTGTTATTGAATTGACGGATTTGACACTATATGAAACCTACGTGCATGACCTTACCAAACGCTATGGCGCTTATATAGCCAGCGAACAGCAAACAGAGCAATTTGGTAAAAAAGAAAATACTGTTGTGATAAAAGTACCTGTTGCACAATTTGAAGCAATGATAAATGCGCTTCCCGGAAAAGAAGGGAAAGTGCAGGAAAAAAGCATTAGCAACGAAGATGTGACTGGCGAAGTGGTGGACGTTAAAGCCAGAACTGAGGCCAAAAAGCAGGTACGTGACCGCTACCTTGATCTGCTAAAACAGGCCAAAAACATAAAGGAGATAATGGAAGTTGAAAACGAGATCAACACCATACAGGAAGCCATAGAGGCCGGCGCTGGCCGGGTAGATTATTTAACGCACAAGGCCGCCTACAGTACCATCAATCTTAAATATTACCAATTTATAACAGGTTTGCCAATAAATGAAACGCCGTCTTTCTTAACCAAAGTAAAAGAGGCGTTTGATACCGGCACATCCATTATTAGCGGAAGCCTGGTATTATTGGTTACTTTTTGGCCGATTGTGCTATCAGGCCTTTGTATATGGCTGTTTGTAAAACGATACCAGGTAAAAAAGCAAGGACTGCCAGCCAAAAAACCCAGCGTGTAATTAAGGTAGCACGGGTATAGTAATTGCTGTAATAGCAAAAAAAAGTAGCGCATGTCGGTATTGGGAGGTATTATAAAAACGGCCATTGATTTTAAGGGGTTCATTAGCAGCGACCCCAACCCGGTGAAAGCCCAGAGGGCTGTATTAAAAAAATTGTTGAAGAAAGCCAGGTTAACCGCATTTGGCCTTCGCTATTCGTTTAATGAAATATTAGAAAGCAACGACCCGGTAGCTGCTTTTCAGCGGGCAGTGCCTTTTCACGATTATGATGCAATGCACGGCGATTGGTGGCACTTTTTACTAAAAGGCCATCAAAACGTAACATGGCCGGGCGGTCAGCAATATTTTGCCCTTAGCAGCGGTACTACCAGCCATAAAAAATGTATACCCGTTACCAGCCAAATGGTACAGGCCATAAAAAATGCCGGCATGCAACAAGTGCTCAGTCTTAAAAACTTTGAGTTGCCAGGCAATTTTTTTGAAAGGCAAATATTAATGCTGGGCAGCAGCACCAGTTTAATACAACAACCCGACCACTGGGAGGGTGAGATAAGTGGCATTAGCGCCGCCAATATACCCGCCTGGTTTAGTGCCTTTTATAAGCCTGGGTTGGAAATAGCATCCATTAAAAACTGGGACGAAAAGGTAGCCCGTATTGCACAGGAGGCTCCCGGCTGGGATATTGGAAGCATTTCCGGAATCCCATCGTGGGTAGAGTTGATGTTGAAAGAAATTATTGCATATAATAAATTGACTACCATACACGATATATGGCCCAACCTACAGGTGTTTACCTCCGGTGGAGTGGCATTTGAGCCGTATCGGAGCAGTATTGAACAATTATTGGCCAGGCCAATCATTTATATAGATACCTACCTGGCGAGTGAAGGATACCTTGCTACTCAAAAACGACCTGGTACTGATGCTATGGCGCTTATCGTTGACAATGGAATATTTTTTGAATTTGTAGTGTTTGAAGAAGACAACATAGACGATTCGGGTTGTGTAAAACAAGGCGTTAAGTCATTGACCATTGAGCAGGCGCAGGAAGATACAGAGTATGTGCTTATTATTTCTACCGTAGCGGGTGCATGGCGCTATATGATTGGCGATACGGTAATTATAACTGATAAGGAACGGGCCGAAGTACGCATTAGCGGGCGCACCAAACATTATTTAAATGTGGTGGGCGAGCAACTGTCAATACAAAAAATGAACCTTGCCATTGAGCACCTTGAGCAGCAGTGTAACCTTCATATAAAAGAATATGTTGCCAGCACCGTAATGGAAAGCGAAGGTTTTGTACTAAAATGGATACTTGGAACCGACGAGCCAACTAATAATGAGTTGGCAGCCAACCTGATAGATAAAGAATTGAAGAACAATAATAAAAACTATGCAGTAGCCCGTTCAAAGGCGTTAAAAGGGGTGAAGGTAGAAACCGTTCCACTGCAATCCTTTTACAACTGGACCGAAAAGTATAAGCATCTTGGTGGTCAGGTTAAAATTCCACGGGTAATGAAGGCTGATGCTTTTAATGAGTTTGCTAAATTTGTAAAACATCCGTTATAGGGTGGCCATAGATATTTACGACGATATATTGGCTTGTAACATTCTACGTTCTTCCAGTTCTTTCACCTTTTCTACAATTACATCGGGCGATAAGTACAAACGGGCTATTTTATTTTTATAGGCTTGCGGTAGTTCAGCATGATCCAGTATAAACCGCTTGGTAGACACTATGTAATCGCCCATGCCCCGTTCGACAGCATAAGAATCGGCCAGCATTTCGGCATGTTTTACAAACGACGAGTGAAAATAGTACTTATACCCAAAAGCCACCATGGCAGCATTGCTTCTTCCTTCATAATCCAATATATGGCCTAATTCGTGGCCAATCCATCCAATCATTACATCGTTTGGAATACTGGTAATGGCCATTTTAGAATGGATTAACCTAAACTGGTGGCTAATGTTTATACGATATCGCCGTTGTTTACGCCCATACAGCAATGAGGTAAAAACCGGCTGTGCCTGCATAATAGAAGATTTAATGGAAGGCTTAAAAATAAAGCTGATATCGGTGTTTATTAGCTCAGGGTAAAACGAGAGTGCCTTTAAAATTTGCTGTCTGATAGCTCCTGGTATTTTTTTATTTGCACAATATATCTCCAGGTCTGGTAATAATTCAATTGATGTCGTCATAAATAGATACGGTCTTGTTAAACGCTGTTTAATAATTGGCTAAAAAAGTGGCTGGCTATAAAACGGGGTTTTTTACAACAACGCTTTGCCGATGCCAAAATTGTTATACCTTCTGCAAAAAAAAAGCCAAAGAGGCGTTTCGCTATAATTTTTCAGCAATTACAAGTTTGCGGTACTTGTCCCTTCAACATTAATTGCGTTAGTATATAACGTAAATAACATCACAAGGTTGCTGGTCGTAGTATGAATCGCAACCTTTTTGGCTCCGTTTTAATTTTTAATAGATCCATTGCTTCCTTATCATACTATTTTTGTATTTCTTAGAGTCACGTTTTAAGGCATCATTTTTTTTGATCAGTAAAAAAACAGATATGAAAAAATTATTAGTTTTTACAATCCTATTGATAAGTCATTTTTCAAATGCACAATCGGTAGGCATTGGTACCACTTCACCCAACAGCTCGTCGGTATTAGACCTTGGCCCAAGCGGCAAACCGCTGGTAATGCCTCGCTTAACAAACGCGCAGATGGATGCGGTTACCGGTGTTGCTGTGGGAATGATTGTTTATAATACTGACCAACACCAGCTTTTTAGCTACGGGCGCTTCCGTTCTAATGTGGTTATTGGAGAAAGCAGTAATAAGTGGCAACCAATTTCAACCGGCCCCCGCATGCTTGCCTGGGGCGTAATAGACAGTTTTGGAACTGAAATTAGTGGTAGCAAAACGCACTTTGTTACATGGGATGAAGTCAATCTCTGGTACCGGCTAAGGCTGCTAGAGCCACATGAATATTACAAAGACAGTATGTTATTAATGATAACCCCGGTAGGCAATGGGTCGTGGGACCAGGCAGTTTCGACCGGCGAAGTGATTGAAGGTAACGACAGGCTGGCCTCCATAAAATTTATTGATGTATCGCGTGTAGCGGATAATTTTAGTGCGCTTAATGTGCGGCGTAGAAGCAACTTCCATTTTGTGCTGTACGATTTACGGGAGGATCCTTATTGATCGTAATGCGCTTTCAACCATTTAGCCCCACCCCCAATTTCCGTGTTGTTGGGTACATCGTTCGGTAGCATTAGCGCCGATTGCATGCATTCAATAATAATTGGTTCTATAATGTTCACTTCATCTTCGGTGGCGTAGAACACCAATTCGTCGCGTACCGGCAAAATCATTTTTCTTTTGAACTGTTGCTTTTTAAACTTGCGGTCAATTTTTATCAAATCGGGCATCAGGGGGTTTAATCCTGAAACTCTTTTATCCTTTTTACGGCTACCTCAATAAATCGTTGATTATCGAACAACGTTCTTTTCCTGTCGCTCCATAAATAAGTTTTTAATTCTTCAAAAGTCTGAACCCGGTTTTGAGTAAAAATATAATCGACGGTCGAAAGTAATTCCAGGCCAAAAGAAGAATAAAAGCCGGTGAGGAATGATTTTGTCTTTTCGGCAATCCATTTATACATGCTGTTCTCGACCTGGTCAAGATATTCCCTCACATCGCTTTCGGCATCTGCCACTATTCCCAATTCTTCAAAAAGCTTTTTGTCCTCAAGGCTGTAACCAGTTATGTAGCTGCCATTTAAGTAATAAAGCACCTGTTTTACTTTTCCTGAATAAGGACCGTAAAAGTTAGGAGTATAGCTTAGTTTAAAAACATCATTGGCTGCAAATCGTTGCAGAAAATAAGCAACCTTTTCTGCTGCAAATTCAGAAACAAATTCCCCGTTTCTTTCTATATTTAAGAACATTCAACAGCATGGCTCTTGCAGGGGTTTGTTTAGCTCTTTCCTTTTTTAGTACCTCCACAATAGCGGTTGTAGGTTTATAAATATATATTTCCACATCATTAAAAACCGATAAGTGACGTTCAATAATTTGTTTTACCCTCATCCAGTTTAATTCGCCGTTACCTGCTCCCAGTGGTGGCAATGCAAGAGATTTTATATTCCAATCTTTAATTATTCGAGCAAGATTCACCAGCCCTTTTTCAATGTAGTTATATTCCGTTGGCTTCCGCCACTCTGTTTTGGTGGGAAAATTAATCATAATCTTTTCGCCGCTGTGCAGTGAAGAATCTTTGGTTACCAGAAGTTTGTCAATATCAATAGTACCTTCTTTGGCAGCTCTTGTGTATAACTTCGTATTCTCCGAAAACTGTTGTTTGAATTGCAAAGCCACGTCTTTGCCCATTACGCCTACCTTATTCACCGTATTTACGAGCGCTTGTGCTTTGCTTTCCAATAAGTTTCCCTTTACGTAATGTATCAAGGGCTAAAAATAATAATTTGGTTTTATACTGAGTTTTTCCCCTTCGAAGGCGTCCATTTCCTTGATTGCTTCCGCCACAGGTTATTTGTACGCGACAAACCCAAGGACGGCTTCGCTAGGAACATCGCCAAAAACAAGAAATTCCGCTTCCTTTTTAAATGTAAGATCAAGGTCTGTCTCACTTTTCCAGTATTGTGCTTTAACAGCTTTAAAGTCCACAATAGTTTCGATATTATTTACATCACCAGGTGTGTAAATACTACTAAAGCTATCTATAGCATGACCATCGCTAAAAATAAAATTCGTATTGCTTTCAATTATTGCTTTTACTGATGTAACACAGTAAACTATATTGCTGGCCAATGTAGTTGTTACTCCATTGAACCCGTTTTGTATTACATAGAGCATAGGCATTCTTACGCCAAAATAGAAGGGAATATACTCGCCCAGTCTCCGTCCATTACTCAACCTAACACCAGACCTGCTGTTAATCAGGCTGCCATCACCAATTAGAAAAAAAATGTTGTTTTTGTTAACTGAAGAAATGTGTGTAATGCCGTGCTGCAATACATGCCGAATGTTTTGCAAATGGGTTATTCGATATAAAAATATCTTGCTTAGATTAGCCACTAATGCATTATTTCAAAGTTTGCTTCGTCAAAATTCTTTTTTAAACCCAACTTTTGTATCAATATTCTTTTGCTAATTGAATGCCCCCATTTCCTTTATCGAAAACCGGAACACCCATCCCTAATGCGCCTCCAGCCAATTTACCCCGCTCCCAATCTCCGCATTGGCAGGCACATCGTTCGGTAGCAATAGCGCCGATTGCATGCATTCGATAATGATGGGTTTTATAATGTCTACTTCATCTTTGGTGGCGTCGAACACGAGTTCGTCGTGTACCTGCAAAATCATTTTGCTTTTGAATTGTTGCTTTTTAAACTTGTGGTCAATTTTTATCATGGCCAGCTTTATCATATCGGCGGCGGTGCCTTGTATGGGCATGTTAATGGCGTTACGTTCGGCATAGCCGCGTACCGTAAAGTTGGCGCTGTTAATGTCTTTTAGCCAGCGTTTACGGCCCAGCAGCGTTTCAACATAACCGTGTTTTTGGGCAAACTTCATTTGGTCGTCCATGTACTGCTGTATGTTGGGGAACTGCTTTTTATAGTTGTCGATTATGTCTTTTGCCTCGCCGCGACTGATCTTTAAATTTTCAGCCAACCCAAAAGCGCCCTGCCCGTAAATAATGCCGAAGTTTACGCTCTTGGCTTTATAGCGCATTTCTTTGGTCACATCACTTTCTTCAATATTGTACACTTTTGCGGCCGTGGCGGTATGTATGTCTTTGCCCTGCTTAAAGGCTTCCACCATGTTGGGATCGCCGCTAATGGCTGCTACTATGCGCAATTCTATCTGGCTGTAGTCGGCGCTTACCAGTACATGGTTTTCGTCGCGGGGTATAAATGCCTTGCGTATTTCCCTGCCACGGTCGGTACGTACGGGTATGTTTTGCAGGTTAGGATTATTGCTACTCAGTCTGCCGGTTACGGCTATGGCCTGGTTGTAACTGGTGTGTACCCGGCCCGTCCGCTTGTTGATCATTAGCGGCAAGGCATCTACATACGTGCTGCGTAGTTTGGTCAGCTCTCTAAAGGTCAAAATATCATCCACCACCGGGTGCTCTGCCGCCAGCTTCGCCAACACATCTTCGCCGGTGGCGTATTGGCCGCTTTTGGTTTTTTTAGCTTTCGGGTCCAGCTTCATTTTATCGAACAGTACTTCGCCCAACTGTTTGGGACTGCCCAGGTTAAACTTAACGCCACAGGCCTCGTACACTTTCTTTTCGGCTTCGTTTGCCTCCTGCTCTAATTGTACTGAGTAGTCTTTCAAAAAATTCATATCAATGCGTACGCCTTCAAACTCCATATCCAGCAACACCTTTACCAGCGGTATTTCCACCTCGTCAAACACCTTTTTCACTTCCCGCTTTTTAAGTATGGGGCTAAACACTTCCTTTAGTTGTAGGGTAATGTCGGCATCTTCCACCGCGTATTCTTTTACCTTTTCCACATCAACCTTGTCCATGGTTAACTGGCCCTTGCCTTTTTTACCTATCAGTTCTTCAATGCTAACCGGCTCGTATCGCAGGTATTGGGCGCTTAGATAATCCATGCCGCGCCTGCCTTCAGGTTCTATCAGGTAGTGCGCCAGCATAGTATCAAACAGTTCACCTTTTAGCTGGTAGCCATACCATTTTAAAATGATGAGGTCGTACTTCAGGTTTTGGCCAACCCATTTTTTTGTTTCGTCGTTAAACAGCGGTTCAAATTGTTGTAGCATGGCCACCACATCGTTCCATTTATTGGGTGTAGGCACATAATATCCTTCGCCATGTTGATAGCTAAAACTCATGCCCACCATATCCACTTCGTGGGCGTTGGTACCAGTGGTTTCGGTGTCAAAACAAATCTCTTCCTTTAAAAGCAACTCCTCTACCAGCGCTTTTATTTTCTCCTCAGTATCAATTAATATATAGTTGTGAGGGGTGTTGTTGATGTTTTTATCGGCCACCAAACCCACCGCGTTTTCCGCTTCTTCATCGCTCATGGCGGGGGCAGCGCCCAATGCGGTGGCCATAGCTTTTTCTTCGGTATTAAACATATCCATTTGTCCGCCCGAAGCAGGTTTGGCACTTTCAAACACGTTAAACGTTTCGCCCAAAATACGGCGGCCAAGTGCTTTAAACTCCAGCATGGTAAACAGTTCCTCCAGCACTGGTTTGTTCCATTCCTTCAGCCTAAAATCTTCTTCGTGAAATTCGACCGGTACAGTAGTAATAATAGTAGCCAGCTTTTTACTAAGGATGGCATCCTCGCGTCCGTTGCGTACTTTTTCGCCCAGGGAACCTTTTATTTGATCGGCGTTTTCTAAAATATTCTCCAGCGTGCCATATTCCTTAAGCAGTTTGCAAGCGGTTTTTTCACCCACGCCTTTAATACCGGGAATGTTATCCACCGCATCGCCCATCAGGCCCAACATATCAATTACTTGTTCTACCCGCTCTATATCCCATTTTTTAGTGATGGCGGCCGCGTCCATTATTTCTTCTTTATTACCCATAAACGGCGGCTTGTACATGTATACGCCGGGGTGTATCAGCTACTGTCCATAATCTTTATCGGGCGTTACCATGTACACTTCGTAGCCTTTATCGGCTGCCTGCCAGGCAAGGGTGCCTATAATGTCGTCGGCCTCGTATCCATCCAGCTCAATGGAGGGTATGTTGAACGCTTTTATCAGGTTTTTAATATCGTCCAACGAGCCGAGCAGGTCTTCGGGGGCTTCCTGGCGGTTGGCTTTGTATGCTTCAAAATCGGTGTGCCTTTCAGTAGGCGCCGCGGTATCAAAACACACTGCCAGGTGGGTCGGTTTTTCTTTATTAATGAGGTCTACCAGTGTGCTGGTAAAGCCAAATTGTGCGTTGGTATTGCGGCCTTTACTGGTTATGCGTGGGCTGCGTATAAGGGCGTAGTAAGCGCGGTAAATAAGCGCCATTGCATCGAGAAGGAAAAGCTTTTTTGCCATGCGGCTAAGGTAAGCAAAGGTGGTGGGTTGTAAAACGCCTTAAACTACCATATTTTTTTGGAGACGAGCATTTGTTATTATGGCGTCATCGTTGCTTCCGATGCATCGGAATAGTTCAAAGACAAACCGTTGAGGGGCGGGGGCAAAGCCAGCTATTGAATGCTTACTTTTAAAAAAAATGTATGTTGATTTGTGACTTTCTAAAACAGCATAAGCAGTAATGATGATAAATGGGAGTGCCTTCAGCTTATACTAAATCTCCAATTGAAATATCGCCGTCTATATATTGTTGGCCGCTTTTATTGGGAATGCAAAAATGATTGTGACGGCTGCTTATATCCAGCTATTGACTTAAAGACAGGAAACATAATGAGGCAATGTAAAGTCCTTTATCAACATTAACGGCAGCTAATATTGGTAGGCATAGGTCAAAACCTAACCGAAAAGGCCCTCACTAATTCTTCGTATGCCCGCTCCTGTAATGTTCCAATAACACATCGCCGCCAAAATCATTTTTCAAGTCGCGTACTACAGTGTGTACATGGTTGCCATTGTTTTGGGTATTATCGTATTCAATAACAATAGTGGGGCCTTGTATACGATAATATTTGGCGTGGCCGGGGCCATCCTCCATACTACCTGCCCAGGAAAATACCAGGTTTTTGGTACCCGCTTTTTCTATATCCTCCATCATTGAAGTGGCAAATAAATGGGTGTACCGTTGTATGTATAAACTTAGCAATTGCATCAATGCTTTCTGTTGTTCTACAGTCATATCAGCATACGATATCCCCTTTTTATCTGTAATTACCGCCACCCTTTTATCAGTAGTTAAAATATCTGCGGGTGCATTGGCACTTATCATGGCAGCAACTAGTTGCTTTTCGCTAAGTGATTGAACCAGGCTTAATCCGAGGCGTGTTTCATCGTGCAAAATCTCTTTGCCTTTTTCAGGGCCGCTTAGTACCACCGCCGGGTTTGAACCCATAAAGCCCGGTGTACCTGCCACTATCTTTTTAGTATCGGAGGTGAAATTAAAAGACAGGTGATGCCCGTCGAGACGCCAGCCCCAAACATGCTTACCGCCTGGCTTACCAAAAACGGTAAAGAAATATTTTCCGGTGTCGCGGTAATGATCATCGGCCGCCCTGTTTTCAAGGGCTTTCAGTACAAGTTCAAGTTGCATAACTGCCCTTGCTTTGGCGTAGGCCTCTTTGCTTAATGCAGCCTTCATTAAAGTAAAAGCAGCGGTTTTTTGCTGATCATTCATTTCATTAACCGACAAGCCTTTTCGGTCGGTTTTTGGAACATAACCAAAAATATAGCGCTCGGTGGTATCAAATGGATATACAGCCTGTGCCATTTGTTTTGGTTGTAGCAACTTAATAAAATTAGCTGCCGCTCTGCTCATATCATCCGTTTGCGATTGACTACAGGTAGAGATGAGCAACAACGCAATTGCAATAAAATGTTTGATTTTCATAAGGCGGAGAGGGTTTTAAAAGCGTTGTTAATTGATAGTTGATTGTTGCCTTTTCAATAATTCGCTAGCTAACGAAACAGTGTAAATTCAATAGAAACATTGGTAAAAAGACATCTAAATACGATATTAAATTAGTTTAATTATTGACGGCAGGCTACATTATGAACCGTATTAATTAAAACAGGATAGTAGAAGAGACCACCATGTATGAAGATATAAGAACCCGCAAAGTAAATACGGTATTTGATACGCAAGCCTTTTAGGGTAACTGGCACCCCTAACCTCCAAATAAATATAGCGGCAAAAAGTTACAAAAACCCCTGCGCCTTTCTTAAATTCTTTTGAAGAATAGGACGATTTACCGAAGTTTGGCCATATGAAGGTTCGCCCGAAAAGTGGCAGTAGTTTTCTGGAAACTCCCCATCGCTTTCTTTGCGCCAACTGGTCATGGCCTGGGCAGTCATGGGGTTACGGGGATTAAAAAAGATGGCTGCACCAGTACGTACACAAAAGCCGGGTTGAACATCATCGGCTGCCTGCGCCTGCGCCGGTGTAGGTGCCGGTGTAGGCTCATACGCGGCTGGTTCGGGCAAAGGCTTCGGTTTTACCGCCACGGCGGGTTCATCGCGTTTGTACCCGGTCACAAATGGTTTTTCTTCTATTATGGCAGGTGCTACCGGTTGGGCTACGGGTTCGGTTTTGGCTTCAGCCGATGCTACGGACGCTGCGGTGGCCGCAGCAAAAAATTCGTCCAGCCGGTTTACCTCTACAATGGAGCGATTGTATTTTTTATTCAGATTCAAAAAGCCTTTGTCGTATTGCGGCGTTTTTCTAAATAGTTCGTGGCTTTTGGCTATGGCGCCTACAAAGTATTCGTGGGCGGTTTCAAAACTACTTTTTTCGGTTTCGGTTATGGTATTGGTAAGTGTGCCTGCCAGTTGTTTTAACATGCCATGGGCGGTAAGTACCATGCCGGATTGTATAGTAGTATTGTCGGTAAAGTTTGCAAGGTTTACAGAAGTTAGCAAAGCGGTGTTTTCGTTGGCATAATAGGTAGCACCCAGCTTTTGGGCAAAGGCTATTACTACGTTAGGGAACTCCTTAAAAAACGACAAGTCGCTTTCGCTTACACTATCGCTGAGGGTTTTAGTGGGATTGCCAAAAGCAACTACCAGTTGCAGGCCATCCTGCAATTTTTTGTGGCGTAGGGCCTCCTTTAACCGTGCAGGTAACTGTATGGCAGGCGCCACCAGGTATAGGTATTGCTGCGCTGTGGTTATGGTTCGTTCAATGGTTAACGTTAGCTCAGTGCCGGTCACAAACTTTGCCATAATAATGTGCTATATGTTTACTACAATGTTACGGAATTATACTGCTGCCTGTCTTCTTGCCAAAAAACACCAACCCTGCTAATGACCTTATTGTGACCAAATGGCTATTGCTGGCAAAAAAGGCGATCTCTACCCTAATTAATGGCTGCCCTTTTTGATAGCTGCCATATATCCTCAATTTGTTAAAATTAAACTTGCACTGCCTCGTTTTTTAAAAAAGCCCGTATTGAAATAATACAGCACATTATTTACTGCTATTAAAAGAAGCACATAATTATTTGAGCTATAGCAGATATAATGTTTTTAGCTACGATTTTTAGATTTTAAAAAAATTTTGTATGAAACTACCTTTGTCAATCATTATTATTGCGAGCGTTATTTTAGCGGCCTGCTCAAAAACGGCCGATGCCCCCCTTGCCACCGTGCCCGAACGGTTGGAAATTTCGCGGGCCATTGCCAGCGTATCCATTGGCGATACCAGCATTTTTACCATTACCTATTTTAATAATTTAGGCCAACAACAGGCGGTGCCAGGCAATATAGTATGGAGTAGCGGCAATATGTTGGTTGCCACAGTAGCCAACGGCGTGGCAACCGGCGTAGGCGCGGGCCAAACCGAAATAAAGGCCAAGTTTAACGGAGCGATTTCCACTGCCTTGCTTACCGTGGTAAGCAATAATACGCAACTGGCCACCGTTAGCATTACCCCCACCAGTATTAAAGAAATTACGCTTAATCAAGTTGCTACCCTTACCGCCACAGCAAAAAATGGCAATGGCGAAGTTATTCCCGGGCTAACTTTTTCGTGGCTAAGCGACAATACAACAATGGTAACCGCTGGTATTAATGGTGTTGTTACCGGTAAAGCCTATGGTACTGCCAATGTTACTGCCGAAGTAAATGGCATAAAAAGTGCACCTGTAATGGTGCAGGTTATCAGGCTTGGTAGTTTTGCCGGAAGCGGATCAACCGGATCTGCTAAACTAAAAATTGAAAATGGCACGCTAAAAATTCAAACCTCCGGCGACTTTAGTACGTCAACAAGCCCTCCCGACCTGCGTATATATTTAGGCAATAACAACGGCAATGTTAATAATGCGTTGGAAATAGGTACGCTTAATTTGCGTAATGGCGCCCAAAGCTGGAACCTGCCAGCGGGGGTTACCATTTCGGAATACCGTTATGCGCTGGTATGGTGTAAAAGATTGGGCGGTTTATATGGTGTGGCCGATTTAGGTAATTAGCACGTGCGCACTAACCGAAAACCTTTTGTTAGCAAAGGTGAGGCATGGCTTTTTTAGTGGTGTAAAAAAAATAATTATGGTAATTGAAACTTCGCACCCACTGCCGACACCTGTAATAGAAGATGATCCCAATACAAAAAATCCGGACGTGATGGATACGCCCGAAGATGTGCCTGACTCTAACGACGAAAACATAGACCAGGATTATCCCGGCTTTCCGCACAATCCATCTGACCCCGATAAAATAGGCGATGATATTGAGGAGCCCCAAAATAATGATGTAGAAAAAATTTCCCGTCCGGATAGTGACGAAATGGATGCAGACATAACCAAGACCGACCTTGCTATGTTGGGTAATAAAAATCAGGATATGGATATGGGTCCCGATGAAAAAATACCAGACGAACTTCAGCGGGCTGGTTTTGACCTTGATGTACCCGGTAGCGAACTTGACGACGATAATGAGGCCGTTGGTGCAGAAGATGAGGAGAATAATTACTATAGCGTTGGTGGCGACAATCACAATAAATTGGAAGAAGATGAGCAATAATGAATATTACAAAAAAAATAGTTCTGCCGTTATTATCTAATTACTTTTTGATTTTTAATTGATTGCCGGCTATTTGGCACCCTCAATGGTGAATATAAAATGATAATAAAAAAGCTCAATAAATTTACCAACGGTAATAGCGCTGTATGGTAATAGCGGCAGGCTGCAACGCCTAATGAAAACAGCTATAAAGCCCGGTTCCAAAATATCGGTACCGGATTGCGGATGGTCATTGATTTTTACTAATTTGAACTATAAAATTTGAAGGCCACCCGTTTTATTGGGCGGCCTTCTTTTTTTTACATAGCGGGTTATCTTACTGTACCGGCACATACACACCTTCTCTTATTTCTTCAATCATTTTTTTATTAAATGCCTCAAGGTCGTTTGGCGACCGGCTGGTGACCAGCCCGTTATCGGTAACCACTTCCCTATCGTACCAGGTTACACCAGCATTTTTTAAATCGGTACTGATTGATGGAAATGAGGTCATTTCCCTGCCTTGTAATAAACCGGTTTCAATAAGTAATTGCGGACCATGGCAAATGGATGCCAGCGGCTTACCCGCTTCAAGAAACGATTTGGCAAAGTTGATACAATGCTGGTCGCGGCGCATAAGGTCGGGATTGATAACGCCACCTGGTATTAGCAGCGCATCATAGTCATCGGCATTTGCCTCGCTAACCTGCACATCAACTGGTAATTCTATGGACCAGTCTTTATTTTTCCAACCACGTACTTTATCTTTTTGAGGCGATACAATGTGTACCGTGGCCCCAGCATCTTCCAACGCTTTTTTGGGGCTGGTAAGTTCTACTTCTTCAAAACCGTTTTCGGTAAGTATTGCTACTTTTTTTCCTGTAAGTGTTGCCATAAATAATAATGTTTTAGTGTTTCAATAATTATATTTCAACACAAACACCAAACCATCAATGGTACGGATTGGCCTAATCATTCATTACCAATTAACCAGGCATTGGTTAAATGTATAATGAACGATAACCCGTAGAAATAAGTCTACAACCAACCGCAATTGACATTATGGTTTACATACCCCACGCCGTAACAACCAACCTTCTACTACCACCATGGTTGCGGTGCTCACATAAGTATATGCCCTGCCAGGTGCCCAGTGCCAGCGTGCCGTTGATTACGGGTATTGTTACACTGCTGCCCAACATAGCTGCCTTTAGGTGTGCGGGCATATCATCGGCGCCTTCGTAGTTGTGTAGGTAATCAGCATCGTTTTCGGGTACTGCCTTTGAAAAATACATTTCAAAATCTTTGCGCACTGTAGGGTCGGCATTTTCGTTAATGGTTAACGAGGCCGAAGTATGCTGAATAAATACCTGGCAGATGCCCGTGGTCAACTTACCAATTTGGGGCAGGGCTTTTACCACCTGTTCGGTTATAAGGTGAAAACCCCGTGGGTATTGGCGAAGGGTGAGAGAAGTTTGGTAGATATTCATAAGTAAACAGGATTATTGTTGACTGATTATATGTAAGCGCTCAATATAGTGATGACCGGTATTTTATTTTTTGTGAAAATGGTAAATAGAGTTTTACAAAATACTATCAATAATATTACAACCTTTTACAAAAGGCAGCCCAACTGTGCCTGATTTTAAAAAAAGAGTAGTTGTTATGCATGGCGGCGTATTGGTATACCAAATGCCCTGGCGGGATTGCCAACGAGTAAATGGTTTAATTGGTTGTTACTAAAACCCTGTTAACATAACAACGGCAAAAGCTGTGTAACTACAGCAATATGACCCGTAAACGGTACTCCCTGCGGCTCATCGGGCCGATAATACCCGGCATTGTACGACACCAAAACATTGTGCAACCATTTTTCCGCCTTCAACCTTACAATGCTATCAGCGTAGTCTTTAAGGGTGGTCAAAACCCAGCCCGTTTAGGCTGATCCATGCGCCTGTTTTGGCCGCTATGGCGTGCATGGCTTTTTAGCCTGTGCATGGGTCCATACAAAAGCCGTAGGGCTTATACCAGCGGCTGCAGCAACTTAATTTATTGCATGGCTGGTATGGTTAGGCCGGTACAACTACCTATGGTAAGCCCCGTGGGTAAATGGGTTAAACAGCAGCGGTTACATGTTTTTAATGGAAGTGGCGAAAGACTGCCGGAGTTGACGCCTATTTTTATAAAGCCCGGCTTAACCAAAGTATTATCAATGCAATGCTCATATTCTAGTATCCGGCGTTGCGCTATTGTCCTACTGTTTAGGTAAAGGCCCAAAAGGGAAGATACTTGTTGTTGACCGCGCCATAGTAACGGGTGCTAGTATCTATTTGCATGCCGCTTTGCTGCAAAATCATTTGCAACAACCGGACATCCCTGGCAAAAAAAGCCGGCATACAATCCAACATGGTTCTAATACCTGCCTGCTTTGCCTGAAGTACATTTGGTAATAATTTGCTTACCATCTCTTCCCTCACCCATCGCCTTTCACTTATTTTACCGGCGCCAATAAAGTCAACCAAAAGTGCCCGTTAATAAGGCCTTTACCCATAGCAGCTATGGGTAAGGCTGCCGCCAATTGTTTGTACAACATATAATGGTTTCCATTTCGGCGCCAGCACTAAGCACCTTTGCTATTGTATCAATCACATCCTTTTTTGATGGCAGAAACGCAACCCACCTATTATATAGAAATGCTTTTATCAGCAGTAAATAAATTTTGGGGACCTATGTAGCTTCGGCCTCCTTGGGTCTTTTACATACCCGCTGCCGGTAACACGGATTAAACCGTTCAGGCCCTGATAAAAAAGCAAGAATACATACTATATGCTAATAACGTACCGGCATCATCTTATCGCCTCCTTTTGAAAGAAAATAAACGGTTGGTTCTATTAAGAAGTGCAAATAATATGCTTATGATATTCAAAAAAACTAAGCATAAAATATTTGCAGTATTACTACCTGAAGTAAGATTATTAACCTCCGTGTGTACAAAATTTGGAACGAGGCTCGCATGCTCAGCAGTAAATCTTTGTTGTCTATATACCAATGGTTCAAAATAATTTCGGTAAGCCTGGTGATATTTTTTTACCTGGTTATCAAAATCAACATACCGTTTCTCATTAGTGCCTGCAGCATTGTTCAGCAATTGTTGCATAAAAATGGCAGGTGAGAAAAAGCGATACCTGTTTACCATCGACTCCCTGTTTTGGGTTGTGATCGCAAATTCATTTAATAATAATTCCTTTTGCACTTCCACTTCTATCCTGTTTCTTAAGGTTAAACTGTTGCGGTCGGGCCGGACTATACCTGCAGGCATAAATTCAGGATGCTCTTCTAAAAACCGGTTTAACACATTATTGCTTGTTGCTATTGAATCGCTAATGTCTCTTGTTTTTGTAATTAATTCAATCCTTGAGCAATTAGGATGCAACTTATTAACTACACCAGATAAAATAGTTGGAATGATGAGAACCAGCAACAGCCAGCTCCCGGTTAATACCGTAGCATTAAAACCGGCGTTCTTTTTAACACTATTAACCAGTAAAGCAAAGGCAAACCAAAACGCCGCATACAACCAAACAATGCCCATTACTTGTGCCAATGCACTAAAATTGGCTGATACTTTTACATCAAAAGCCAATAAACCACCAAATAAAATAACCATTGTAAATCCACAAAATAACAGGTACCTGAACAGCATACGATAAGCAGTTATTTTTTGTACAGAAGTATTTTGCGCCATCAGCAGTTGAAGGGTGCCATTTTGTTTTTCGGCAGCATAAATATTATAAGTGAAAGCAATAATTACTAAGGGAAATAAAAAAATTATTACAAAAGAAAGATCGAAGCTGCCGTTGTACAGTATATGTGGATTTTCTATTTCGCCGTTATGATACAAAGCCTGTCTTTTTGATAAAGTCAATTTATAATAAAAGGGAAATAAGTCACCCTGGCCGGTAGAAATAACAGATAAAGGAGCAGGCGGCAAAACTGCATACTTAGTACCCATTCTGCTGCCAAAATAAAAGGGATTGGTAGGGTCGCCAAAATGGCCACCATCAAAATGCTGCCCTGGTTTTGCGAATGCAATTTGCTGACTGTATTTATCGTAGTCAGCTTTTTGCTGTTGCTCTATTGCGGCAATTGTTTTTGTTTGAAAGGACACTCTTTTATAACCATCCCACAATGCAAACAGTAATAAAAATAACGTTACTGCTGCCACCAGCAATAGCATTTTATTCGCCTTCAAAGCAAGCCATTCATATTTAGAAATAAATAAAAACATTCCCATAATTATTTTGCAGTTAACAATCTATTATCTGTCCTTTATTTTATAAACCCGTTATCTGTTCTGCACGCTTTTTCAGCAATAGCCTTAATATCACCAACCATGATAGCAGGGAAACTATACTAATCAATTGCTGTGGCAATACGAGCAGCAGTGATGGTGATGTGTACTGAAACGGCGGTACATTTTTCCAAAAGTCAGGGCTTACCTCATAATTGTTTATGCCCACGCTGTTGCGGGTTATATCATCGTTCATAGTGGTGGCAATAAGCCGGCGGTGCAGTTCAGCCTGTTCGGCAAAATGAATATGCTTGTTAATGTCGGTACCGCTTACCCCGGCGCTGATGCTACGTATACTTTGTGGCGGCGACAATACATTAAGCCAGTTCATTATTGCATTTTGCTTAAGATAATCCGCTTCAAGCCCTCCATAATTTTTTTCGAAAATCAGGTAGCCGTAATCCTCGCCACGCTGCAGATTAAGTCCACGGATATTAAGCGGGAGTTGTGAAATACTGTCAACCGAATATTTTTTTAATAAAGAATCTTCAAAGGCTTTTTGGCGCAGATTTGCCGGTGTTTTACGGTCAATGCCCATTTCGTTGTCCAACCGAATGTTGTGTGAAAACTGGAACGAGGATGGTGTAGGAACGGCTGATTTAGCCACCACACTACCTATGCGTGAAATAAAGAAAGTACTAAATACCCAAAATGCGAGCAGCCCCACCAATGCCACTGATGACTGTTTGGCAAAGCTTGAAATATACAATGACAACAATACCCACAGACCTACATAAAGCAAATAAAGAATAAGCAGAAATAGAATGTGCGGCAAAACATTCAACCATTCTGCAAAACCGGTGAACAGCAATATACTGATGAAAGTGACCACGAACATAGGTAGAAAAATATATAAAACCAGCCGGTAAAGTGCAGCAGCCTTTCCTTTAAACAGTTGCCATATACTGGCTGATGAACTTAGCAGCAATGGCAAGGTGCCATACTCTTTTTCTTTACTAAATAAATTAAAGCCCAGTAAGATAATTGCGAGCGGTAGTAGAAATTGAAATATAAATGCCACGGTTAAATTTCCAAACCGAACAATACTGCCTGCATCGTCGGCTTCCCTTTCTTTTACCTCGTTTTGGTTATGCGCTTCCAGCCAAACGGCCTGCCCCAGGTAGCCTTCCATGCCTTTATCCATAAGTGCCAGTGGCGAAAGTGGCTTGTAGGCATAAAAGCCATAGTGCGAGGCACTGTGCGGATTTTTTTTTCCCTGTGCCAGCCACTGTTTGTACGATGCTTTCTGTGCTGCTTTGCTGCCAGTATTTGTTTTTTGGTAATACTGAATACCGGTAAACAATGCAACCGCAAACAATAAGTAAATAAATACAACGATCCATTTTAAATGGCTGTTCTGCTTATATTCAGCTAATTCTTTTTGGATAATATTTTTAATCATTCAATAAATTTTAGGCATTACTGACCATCACATATAATTCTTCTAATTGCAGTGAGGAAATGGTACTGGCCTTTACTTCTTTAACTAATTCACCCTGTTTCATAATGCCGATTATATCAGCCGTTTCTTTTGCCCTAAACAAATCATGTGTAACCATTAGTATGGCTACACCCTGATCTTTCAGCGTTTTAAGTATAGCAGAAAATTCGTTGCTGGCTAAAGGGTCAAGGCCGGATGTGGGTTCATCTAAAAACAATGCTTTGGCTTCTTTGGCCAGTGCCAGTGCGATACCTACTTTTTGCCGCATGCCTTTGCTATACGTACCCACTTTATTTTGATGCGCACTTTGTTGCAGGCCTGCTTTATCCAGTAATGCATTTAATTGTTGATCACTGTATTTTTTATTATTAAGGCCACTAAAAAAGCGAAGATTTTGCAAGCCGGTTAAATGCGGGTACAGCATTACGTTTTCAGGTATGTAGGCAATAAAGTTTTTGGTGGATGCACCCACTGCCCTACCATTAATACTTGCAGTACCATTGGTAGCTGGTGTAAAACCCATGAATAAATTGATGGCGGTACTTTTGCCTGCACCATTGGCGCCCAACAAAGCATAAATACTTCCTGCTTCTACATTTAAATTCAAACCTTTAAGTGCGGCTGTTTCTTTATAGTGTTTGCTTAAATTTTTTGCTTCTATCATTTAAAAAAAATTAAAAGAAAGCCTACATTGGTCATGCAGGCTTTCTGCTGTAAACTTTATTTTTTAGCAGTAAAACTATATTGGAAACCGAAATTAAATATGCGTGGAGCACCGGGATTAAAATTTGACCTGTCATTTGGATTGTTACCACGTGTTGCTGTATTGGCATATAGCTCATCGGTAACATTATAAACATTCACAAACAATTCCACTCCCTTTACGGTATAGCCCGTACGCATGTTTAGCAGGCTGATTCCTTTTGCACCTAAGAAACCTTTATCGCTGTATTTAACAGTGTTTACCTGGTTTTGGTACCACTCACTCATGCGTTGCCATTCGGCTGCAATACGAAAACCTTTGAACCATTTTGGCTTATAAGTCACTTCTGCATTACCCATAAAATTGGGAGACGAGGGCATTGTTTTTCCATCTACATTTTTTATAAGGTCCGATGGTCTTTTACTTACCTCGAATTGTTCGAAACGATGCAATGCGTTGGTGGCACTTAATCTAAATGAAAGCTCTGTGACAGGGTTGTACGTAATGCCATATTCAACACCGCGGTGCAGCGTTTGCCCAACCGCAGTTGGTAATGTGCTATTATCAGCCTGGCGAATATTGATTACTTCATTGCGGCCTACTAACTGGTAAAAAGTAATTTCTGCATACAATTTATTTTTCAACAAAGAAGTCCATAAACCTGCTTCATAATTGGTAAAAGTAGCTGGTGGTAAATCAAGCCCTTGCGGATTAGCAGGATTGAATACAGTAGATAAATTAGCCTGTACAAAACCCTTTGAATAGTTGGCAAACACCGAAGTATTTTTTGCTATGCTATACGTTGCTCCTATCCGTGGTACTACTTTATCGTACGACCTTTTTCCACTTGCCGTTATAGGTTGAGTTCTTGTAGGCAGCCTTTCATAATCATACGAAAACTTGTCATAGCGCAGGCCAATTACTGCTTTTAATTTTTCTACCGGGCTAAATTCAGTTTGTAACCACGCACCTATATTATTAATTCTGCTATCGTAGTTCACATTGTACACATTAGGATTATTACTTCTTACAGTATACCGCTCTACAGATAATCCATCAGCACGCGCAAACGCATTTAAAATAAGGGGATTGCTAAAAAAACGATGCGGTGTAAAATCAGCACTAGCACCTACCAGTATTTTAGAATTTAAAAATGCAAAAGCTGCATTGTGCTGCGCTACTACACCATAGCTTTTAAAGCTACTGCTGTTTGATTCCGTAACTGCAGAATCTCTACCCTGTATCCATTGTATCGTATGATTTGCACTTTGCAATACTTCGTTACCACGGTAATAAAGCGTAACTGTAGATTGGTTTTTTTCGTTCCAGTTATGTTCTATAGTGGTACGAAGGCGCTGGGTATTTACCTTACGATACGTGAAGCCTGTTGCACTGGGATATTTTCTACCATAAAAACCAAGGCTGTCCACACTACCGCTTGCCTGGGTATCATAATCAATATTGGTCAAAGAAGTCCATACCAATGTTTTGGGAGAAATTTTATAATCCAGTCTCCCGGTAAATGCGAGCTTATCAAAATCTGTATTAGCCAACCACCCATCGCGTTGCATCGTTTTATTAATGTTAATGGCATAGCCAAACTTTTTAGAAATGCTACCTGTAACGGCAGCGTTGTACCTGCGGTAGCCGTAGTTATCTATCTGCACACCAGCCCTTGCGGTAGTAAGTGCAGTAGGTTTTAGCATAATAAAATTAATAGAGCCGCCAATTGCCTCGGGTCCATAAATAGATGAAGCCGGGCCTTTAATCACTTCAATACTATTAATAGCCGGAATATTTATTTCTATCAGTGAGTTATGGTTGAAAACACCCATCGTACGGATGGGAATACCATCTTCAAGGTATAAATGGTACGCACTGGTTGAACCCATTGGCTGGCGGATGCTCATACTGTGTTGCTCGTTATTCAGGTTAGTCATCACCACACCAGGCACTTTGTTTAGCAATTCAAAAATGTCACGAGGCTTTGTATCCTTTATGGTAAGTGCAGAGATTTTTGTAATAGAAAGTGGTGCATCGCCCCGGCGTTGAAAAGTACGACTGGCACTCACAACTATCTCATCAAGCATGTTGGATGATTGAACAAGCGCAATGTTTACTGTTTTACTTTTTGCTATGGTTACTTCCGTGTCTTTAAAACCAATTGAACTTATAACCAGTGAGGTTCCTTCTGTTGCTTTACATTCAAAAGCACCATTGATATCGCTTAAAGTTCCAATTTCCGAACCTTTTACTTTTATTGATGCGCCCGCTATTGGCTCCTTAGTAGCGTCGCTATAAATCTTACCCGAAATTTTTTCTTGCGCCGTTAATGTTGTACACAGTATTATGGCTATTAATGTAAATAGTCGTTTCATAATTTTTTATTGACACAGCTCTGTTCAATACCAGGTTAAAGAGCATCTATTGCACTAAATGGCATGGATACCTGCTGGTTGAAACAAGCTGAAGATGATTACCGTGGATGCGGAATTTAATTTCCTTTTATAAACAGGTGGGGTACTTCCATACGCATGGTAGACTATAAAGTGTCAGGGTATAAAAAATGTAAAGTGATTTTTTGGTGGCTAAATGAAATGCTACCATGGTATATGTTACTGCCTGCACGTTAATTTTGCAGGGTCGCATACTTAACCGTTTAATTTTTATTCAGCAAAAAAAATCACTAATTATCCTGTGCATACTTTAACAGCATAACAATATTAATTACAACATTGCTTTCAACATTGCTGATTGTACAATTTCGTAGTTTAAAAGTAAACCATGGTAAAAAGGATTGAAGCTTATGCTTTGGGAGGAGGAGTAATTATTTGCATTACAGATTCAGAAAGATCGCTGTTGTAAAGGCGGTATTCTTTTTTGGCTACTAAATAATTGTAAGAGATAATGGTTTTTTGTAAGAAAAGGTGAACCGATACAGGTTCCTCGCTTTTAGTGGCGGAAGGAGTCTCCTTATTTTGGTCTAAAGATTTTTCTATCTCTACATGAGTGTGATCTTTACCATGATGATGGTGGATGGTTGCCATGTGTTCCATCTCCCAAAAACTATGCGCCAGCATATCCTTTACTATCGGTGCAACCGGCTTAAAAATGGCCGACAAATAAAGTAAAAAAAAATAATATGCAAAAACCTTACTCATGTTGGCAGTTGTAGAAAAGAAATTTTATGATGATTTGTAGATTTAAATCTACCTACTTACGAGAAACCTTTAACAATGGTTTTGCAGATTAAATGAAATTTCACCAAAAATTTTAATGGAACAGAAAGTGAAGCTTACAAGCCCCCAATAGTAACGCTGTCTTTTATTTCTCTGGTTAAAAAATTGCAATTGAACTTGCAATAAACTAAAAGCTGTGGTTGTGAGTCTTTACATTTTTCTTTGCTGGGTTGCGCCCTTACCAAACCATGCCGGGAAAATTTACATGTCGTTTGCCAAACTAAAACCCACCTGGTTTAGGTGTACCTAAGCGCACTCAATTCTAAAACGGCTGTCGGATTGTCTTCGGCAGAAATTAAAAATACTTACAAATCTTTTACCGTTCTGTCGCGTTGTTTTCCTGCTAAATAAAGCGATAGAGTTGTTTTAGTATTCTACATCAAAAAAATAAAGAGGATTTAAGCAGCATGCCATATTAGAATGGGTGATTATCTTATTAGTATTGCCGGGGTCTCCTGTCATGTTTACCAAAGGACCCCTATATGCCATGGTATTTTCTAAATACCTGTGCGTTTTTTAAGCAACCCGTGTGTAAACCTCATGTGCCTGCCCGCCATGCCTTATACAACAAATAAAGTATACCTATGAAAAGCCGCTTCGCCGAGGCAGGAACTCAATCTTTTTAAAGTTTATAATTAAAAGTTCTCAAAACTTATTGAATTTTGATGACGACACAAAAAAGAACCGCAATGGCAGGTTGGTACATTTTAAGAACTGAAAATTTCAAGTCCTTTACTAAAAAGTAAACCAGCCTCTAAATTTATTAATACTGACTGTTCAATCTCATAATGAAATCGCCACACACAAAAATTATTTTTTACTGGTTCTTTCCCTTGTAGCAGTAACAGGTACTCAAGCTCAAAATGGCACTGGGCCTATAAAAATTACTGATATGCTTAGGATCAAAACAGCAGGCAACATCAGTATAAAAAATGGATCTGCTGCGGTTTTTATAGATACTTCCATAATACCCGACGATTGAAACAAGCTTAATTATAAATATAACGCCCAATGGTACACCATGTTAACCGATGGACAACGCCTACCCGTTTAAATAACTTATGCAAAGGAAAGAGGCGCTTAACCTGCCCGTAGCCCTGATGAAAGAAAACTGGCATTTGTGCCTACGGTGGAAGAAAAGCCACAAATATTTATGTATAGATGGATGGCCGCAAACAATGGCAACCGACCAAATACAAGTACGGCGCAAGCAACCCAAAATGGTCGGTTAATGGAAAGCAACTGCTGTTTACATTAGCCATACGCTTTCAAAAATTATTAATGGATAGTGTATTAAACAGAGATAGGGTAAGACCTGCATGGCCATACAAAAGGCCGGGTTTTATTGGTAATGATCATTTCATACCTGACAGCGTCAAAGGCAACCCTGATGGTAACACCGCTGAGATAAGAAATTACCTTCAAAACAATGAAGCGGATAAAAAAGCCATCGTGCTTAACAAGCTCAACTTTAAAATAAAATGGGTATTTCTTCTAAAATAAATCTTAACCAATTTTACATAATAAATACTATGGCAGATGCTACCTCTGTAGCTATTATTGGCGGGTTTAACAGGTACAGCAATATTGATTTTACTCCCGGCGGAAAGTACTTAATTATTTCAGGGCGTGCAGACTTCCCGGAGCGCCCGGATCGGTCGCTGGAAAACGAAATTTTTATGGCCGACGCCGATGGCAATAACATAAAACTGCTGCCTGGTGCCATGGGTAATAATTATACCAATGCCACCCTTTCGTATACAGGTAAGTGGATGGCTTTTGTATATGGACCCACCTCTTTTGTAAGTGGTCCTACACTTACCCATACACACCTAAATGGCAATGAAAAAGATATTGTCAACATTGTGATTGACAGAAGCATTAATTGTATGAAGTGGAGCAGTGATGGCCGCAACCTCTATTTTTTAGGGGCCTAATAATGGAGGAGCGCCTTTATATTAATTATACATATCCACTAAAAAGGTAGAACAGCTTTCTGATATAATTAGTGGCATTCTAAGTTTTGACATTGTAGGTAATAAATTTCTTTTTTCAAAAACTGAGGTGGCCAACCCGTGTGAGTTGTACATGGCAGATGCGGATTTTAAAAATGTAAAACAGCTAAGCAACCTAAACGATTGGGTCAAACAAAAGAAGCTGTCATTTCCTGAAAAGGAAACTTTTGTAAAAGATAAAGGAACGACAGTTAAATACTGGATTATGAAACCACCGGCATTTGCAGTAGCTAAAAAACATCCACTGTTATTAAACATACATGGCGGGCCAGCTGCTATGTGGGGGCCGGGCGAATTGAGCATGTGGTACGAGTTTAAATATTTTGCTGCAAAAGGCTACGGAACCGTATATACCAATCCGCGTGGCTAAAGGGCTATGGGTTAAATTTTCTGGTAGGGAATACAAACGATTGGCGTGCAGGCCCCACAAGTGATACGTTGACGGCCTTAGATAAAACGGTTGCTTTGGGATGGGCCGATACATTAAAACTATTGGTTACGGGTGGCTGCTATGCCGGGTACCTGGTTGCATGGATCATTAGCCACGACAAACGTTTTACAGCGGCATGCCCGCAACGTGGTGTTTTCGACCTGGCTACCTTTTTTGCCAGTGGCAATGCCTGGCGTTTGGGGCCCAACTATTTTGGTGGATACCCATGGTAGGCAAAGACAAAGGAGATATTAGTAAGGGAATCGCCGATCACTTATGTAAGCAACATGACTGCTCCATTTATAATTTTGTATGGTGGCAACGACTACCGCACCGGTTTTGTACAGGGCAAAATGAGGTATAGAAGCCTGAAAGTTTTGGGCCGCCCGGTGAAGTATGTTGTACAACCGGGGGCAACATACGAAATAACCCATGCCGGCGACAACCGCCAACGGCCTGATAAAATGTTACGGACCTACGGCTTTTTTAAGCGGTAGGTAGGTAGCAAATAACTGGTGGTGGTTTACACACTTCACCCAATAGGCCAAACCCAATGCAGCTCAATTGCATAGGGTTTGTGCTTGCAGAAAACTTAACTTAATTTTTTACGGTGACCCTGGTTTTCCTAACCGTTTTAGGGTAGTTTCTTGCATCGCTTGTTGCAGGTGTTACGAAGTACCCCTTGAACCAAAATAACTGTTGTTTTTAGAAATGCCTTGTTTGGTACCTTTTTTAAAGGCAGGAGGTCTAATCCCGGTTAAAGAGATCGGGACAACTATCTTGCGTTCGAGGTCAATCGCCACGGGAAAAGACACCCGAACAACTCCATACACTAACTGGAAAAAGAACATCCTGTCAGCACAGGTAAGCGGCAGGCTACAAGCTGCAAGCATGTTTACCGCAGCCACGAGCTATGATTGGTACATAGACATCGATCTGTTAGGGGTCGTACAATAAAAAGTTTGGAACAATCATATTACAAATAAAAAAAACTTGCGGCGTATCGCTGGCATTACAAGCTTGCAAGCTGCAGCTTGAAGCTTGAAGCTTGCAGCTTGCCACTTGAAGCATGAAGCCTACAGATCAAACCTCACAGTCTCCACCATTTTTCCCTAACTTCATTTTATGAATACGAACAAAAAAATTCTGATCATCACTGGTGATGCCGGTGAAAGTTTTGAAATACTGTATGCAACCCACCGGTTATTAGAGGCCGGCTATCAGCCCGTTATTGCAGCCCCAACTGTAAAAAGATTGAATTTGGTGATGCATGATTTTGAGCCTGGATGGGATACGTATATAGAGCGCCAGGGTTACCTGATTGAATCGGATATTTCGTTTGATGATGTTAATACTGACGACTACCATTCGGTACTTATTCCGGGTGGCAGGGCGCCTGAGTTTTTAAGGAATGATCCACGGGTTATAAAGATTGTGAAGGCTTTTTACGACAGCAATAAATATGTATTTGCCATTTGCCACGGCGTACAGATATTAGTGACGGCAGGTCTTGTTGATGGCAAAAAGATCGCTTGTTACGAACACGTAAAATTTGAAGTGGAAGCATGTGGCGGAATTTATATAACTCCTGATGAAGCTGTGCAGGACAGCAAAATAGTGACCGGCAAAACATGGCAATCTCACCCCGAATTTTATAAGATTGTATTCAACTGCCTTGAAAAGGTAAAAGAGGCAGCGCCCGAAGCGGAGGCTGTTTTAAATTAAACGGGTCGCGAATGTTTGTATATAAGCAATACGACCAGGAGGCGCTTGATAGGCAATTTAATAACCGGTTGAATGTTCCGGATTTTGCCGACTACTTTCGGCGATGGGAACAACTGAGCAAAGAAGCAGGAGAAAACTTCCCGGTCGTTAAAGATGTTCAATATGGACCATTACAACGGGAAAGGG